>JGI26112J46591_1000025_pt1 | contig 34002 bp, 29 predicted proteins | sample AOAMet1_08_M0_20_2_FD_46591 | JGI IMG/M metagenome (IMG submission 46591)
TTTCAGTGCTTCAAGAATACTATTATCTCTAAGTAAGTTTACTGAAATTTCATCACCTTGATCCCAATAACTGCTTATTTGCAATATACTTGGGCCAGATAATCCACGGTGGGTAAACAATAGACCTTCATCAAATGAAACATTATTACAACTTACACTTGCTTGTACTGAAGTTCCTGACATTTGCTTTATTGGTGCTAGTTCTTGCTGTGCGAACATCAGAGGCACCAAACCTGGTCGAGTTTCAGTTAATGATAGTCCAAATTGTTCTGCTATTTTATAACCAAAGCCAGTTGCACCCATTTTAGGTATAGACTTGCCACCAGTTGCAATTACAAGTGATTCACTCATTATAGAGCTTGTGTTCAATTCAATTTCAAAGTTGGTAGATCTTTTTATATTCTTAACAGAAGTTTTTAATTCCAGAACAACTCCAGCATCTGACATGGCTTGATTTAACATTGTCAAAATCTCTTTTGAGGAGTTATTGCAAAACAACTGACCCAATGTTTTCTCATGATACAAAATGCCACATGATTCCACCCAGTCAATAAAATCCCATTGAGTATATCGGGAAAGACAGGATGCCATAAATTTTGGATTATGCGAAATAAACTTATCGTATTTAATATCTAGATTAGTAAAATTACACTTACCACCACCAGAAATCCTTATTTTATCACCTGCAGACGCTGCATGATCTACTAATAATACTGTTCTGCCACGTCTTCCAGCTTGAATAGCACACATCATGCCCGCGGCACCTGCGCCAATAATAGTTACGTCAAATTTTCTCATATTTTTCACCTAGAAGCATGCAAGGCACAAAACAAGTCAAAATTACTATTTTTTGACTTGCACGATACTTAAAGTCCGCGTAAACAGCCTTCACGTTGGGTCGTAGCATAATGGTAATGCACCGCTTTTTGGTAGCGTAGAGTATAGGTTCGAGTCCTATCGACCCAGCCAATAAACTTCCAAATACTGTTAAATATTTTTGAATATCAAAATTGTATAAATCATAAATTGTTTTCTACTTTTATAATAGCAGCCTCCAAGATATCAAACATTTCATCTATTTGTTCTATAGTTATGATTAAAGGTGGAGAGAAAACTGCCATATTGATTAGTGGGCGAACTAATAATCCTAATTCCTCACAGGCTTCATCAATTTTTGAACCTAAAGATCTTTCTGCTTCTAAATCTTCAGCTTTACATTCAATGCACCCTAGCAAACCCATGCCGCGCGCATCCCCCACAATATCATATTTCATTAAGTCTTTGAGGCGATGCTGAAAATGGGGTGACACATTGCGAACATTTTCTAGAATGCGTTCATTCTCAAAAATTTCAATATTTTTTAATGCCGCAGCGCATGATACTGGGTGAGCAGAATATGTGTATCCATTTGTAAATGCAGATGGTTCATCACCTTGGCTTGCTATCTCTAATACACGGTCAGATATAATGCACGCTCCTAGAGGTAAATACCCTGATGTTAAGCCTTTTGCACATGTTATCATATCTGGAATAATTTCAAAAACCTCTTCAGATGCGAACCAATGCCCTAAACGACCAAATCCTGTAACAACCTCATCAGATATATATAAAATATCATTTTCTCGACAAATCTCCCAAGTTCTCTTTTGGTAACCTTTTGCAGGAACGATTACGCCACCTGAACTTAAAATTGGCTCAGCTATGAAAGCACCAATTTTATCTGCCCCAATTTGTTTTATCATTTCCCTCAAATCTTCAACTTTGGCATCACACCAATCTTCTATGCTCATACCATCTGGACGGATATATGGGTTCACATCAGGCAAGAATTGAACAAGGTTTGTTGCAAAATCAAAATGGGATTTGTCTCTTTCTTTTCCAGTTACAGAATGAGCAAGATAAGTAGAGCCATGATACCCTTTTTCGCGGGCAATTATCATTTTTTTTTCAGGTAAGCCTCGTCGATTATTAAAATACTGCATGGTTCTCAGCGCTGTATCAACAGCTGTGGATCCACCTGTTGTGAAAAAAACATTATTTAAATCACCCGGTGCCATGTCTGCTATTTTCTTTGATAGTATGGCAGAGGGTTGAGTTGAATTAGTAAAGGGTGAGGTGAATGGTAATTTAATGACTTGATCAGAAATTGCATCTGCCATTTCTTTACGGCCATACCCAATCTGGCTACACCACATACCGCCAGGCCCATCAATATAACGTTTACCAGCGCCATCCCAAAAATAAATTCCATCAGCAGAATCTACAAACATATTATCGTAACCCCTCCAGCTATCAATTGCCGCCCAGGGATGTATCTGATGTAATCGATCCCATTTCTTGAGTGTTTCAAGATCAGGCGCATTAGAGGTTAGTGCTGTATTGGTCATTATCGAAACCTTTCAAAAAATGTTTTGAATTATTATTTTTCACCTTCGGCAAGTTGTTGATCTAACATATCACGTTTTTGTTGACGAAACATTATCAATGCAGCGATGGCTATACAAACGGCCACAACTAATATGATGATTGTTGCCAATGCATTTATATCAGGTCGAAGACCTAGTCGAATACGCGAAAAAATCAAAATTGGCAGAGTGTTTGCGCCAGGCCCAGATACAAAACTAGCTATCACCAGATCATCAAGTGACAAAGTAAATGCAAGCAGCCATCCTGAAATGAGTGCAGGTGTAAGGCGAGGCATTGTAATTGCAGTTAAAACTTTAAAGGGCTTAGCGCCCAAGTCAGCCGCTGCTTCTTCTAATGATTGCCCCATTCCAGTTAANCGTGCTTGAATAGTNACTGCCACGTAAGCCATTGAAAATGTAATATGTGCAATTGTAATTGTTGCAAAACCACGATTTTCAGGCCAACCAAAAAACTGTTTCAAAGTTATAAACATAACTAGAAGTGAAAGCCCAGTAATAACCTCAGGCATTACTAATGGCGCAACTAACATTCCACCAAATAAAGTGCGCCCTCTAAATTTACCAAACCTTACCATTGATAAAGCAGCTAGCATGCCAAGTATTGTTGCAAAAGTCGCATTTACTAATGCAATCTTTAAACTCATATTAACAGCCGCCCAAACTTCTTCAGACTCAAACAAAACTTTATACCATCTTGTCGACCAACCGCCCCAAACAAGAACCAGTTTCGAATAATTGAAAGAGTAGATCACCAATAAGATAATTGGGATATAAAAAAATGCCATTCCAATTGTTAACATTACCGTTAAAAATTTAGAGCGCTTTCCGTACATAGCTCAATTACCCTCTGCAGCTTTACCTTGGTAATGCTGGAATATTATTATCGGAAAAACGAGCAAAAAGAGCATTGCAATTGCCACAGCTGAGGCAACAGGCCAGTCAGTATTACGAGAGAATTCATTAAATAAAACTCGCCCAATCATTTGAACATTACCACCACCTAAAAGATCTGGAATTACATATTCACCAGATGCAGGTATGAAAACTAATAGTGACCCAGCGATCACACCAGGCATTGTAAGGGGCAGCGTTACTTTGAAAAAAGTATTTGTTGGTTTTGATCCAAGATCAGCAGCAGCTTCGTTTAAACTGCTATCCAGTTTTTCCATATTGGCATAAAGTGGCAAAATCATGAACGGTAAATATGTATAAACAATTCCAATATAGACAGCAAATTCGGAATATAACATTTGTATTGGTTCATTAATAAACCCAAGCGCTATCAACAAACTATTAATCGTGCCTTGATCAGCAAGTAGTCCCATCCATGCATACACACGTAATAAAAAAGAAGTCCAAAAAGGTAAAATTACCATAAAAAGAAGGATTGGTTTAGCTATAGGGCCGGAACGAACTATTCCATATGCAATCGGATATCCTAATAAAAGACTAATCACTGTTGCAGTTGATGCAATTTTTACAGAATTAAGATATGTATTAATATAGAGACTGTCATTAATTATGTATAAGAAGTTATCAAACACAATTCTTATCGTCATTATTCCACCATCAGCCCATTCCACCATGCTGGTGAATGGGGGGCTTGCAATTTTTATTTCAGCTAGACTAATTTTAGCAACGATGAAAAATGGAAATAAGAAAAACATTAACAACCAAACGAATGGTATGATTATAACTATACTTCGCCAATTTTCTTGAAGACGCCGTAAAAAGCGATCTACTATAGAGTTTTGATTTTTAACTTTCATACTGATGTCATTCTTCATTCCAATATTCATGACGTAAGTAACATCACACTCTCAGGCTCCCAATTTAGATAGACCATATCTTCCCAAGTTATTTCACGTACGCGTGACATCGGTCTACTTTGATTTGGAGCTGATACATCAATAATTTGTCCATTTTTTAAACGAATTTTATAAATTGACGTTTCACCTAAATATCCAATTTCTTCTACAATGCCTTTTATTTGGTTTGGTCCAATATTTTTAGGTTTTGCTTTACTTAAATAAATTTTTTCAGGTCGAAGACCTAACCATATTTTTTCACCTTCAGTTATTGATCTGCCATTACTTGCAAACACTTCACCAACGTCCGTTGAAACGGTCAATTTCCCACCTTTGCTACTAATTACTTTTCCTTCAAAAATATTAGCAGAACCAATAAAGTCTGCAACAAAACGCGATTCTGGGAATTCATAGATTTCTGTTGGTGTACCAATTTGTTTGAATTTACCCATGTCCATGACCGCCATTCTTGACGATAGCGTCATTGCCTCTTCTTGGTCATGCGTCACCACAATAAATGTTACACCAACTTGTTCTTGGATATTAGCCAGCTCAAATTGAGTTTGTTTGCGTAATTTTTTATCAAGTGCGGCTAATGGCTCATCTAATAAAAGTAGCTTTGGTTTCTTAACCAATGCTCTTGCCAATGCAACGCGTTGTCTCTGCCCACCAGAAAGCTGTTGAGGTCTTCGCTTTATATAACCTTCAAGCTCAACTAATTTTAAAATATCATTTACACGATCTGTAATTTCAGCTTTGGGAATTTTGTCTTGCTGTAGACCAAACGCAATATTTTCACCAACATTCATATGTGGAAATAATGCATAACTTTGAAACATCATATTTGTTGGTCGTTCATATGCAGGAACTTGAGACATATCTATACCATCGATACTTATTGTCCCTGCTTCAGGAAACTCAAAGCCCGCAAGCATTCTTAAAAGTGTCGATTTACCACAACCAGACCCTCCAAGAAGACAAAATAGCTCCCCCTGGGATATATCAAGATTAATATTATCTACCGCAGTAATTGCACCAAATTTTTTAGTTAGACCCCTAATCTGCACAAATGGTTTTTCTTTTTTACCACTTTGAGAAATTGCACTGTCTAATATTAATTCATCTTCCAATTCGAAATCACCATATTTTATAAGTGCATAAGTAAACGGCGGTAGTTATACTACCGCCGTATTAAAGTTGAGATTAATTGCCTGCTACAAAATTAGTCCACGTTCTAGTTTGAAGTCTTTTAATTTTTGGTGGCAATATAGCTGTTGTATACATCTGGTCTACTTGGTCAGATGTTGGAAACGCTGCTGGGCTTGAGGTTACTTCTTCATCCACCATTGCTTTACCAGCAAGATTTGCTGTCGCATACCAAGTGTAATTACTATCCGCAGCTGCAACTTCAGGCCGCATCATGTAATTTAAGAATAGATGTGCATCATCTTTGTTGCTCGCATCAGCAGGAATAACCCACCCATCAATCCATAATTGTGATTTTCCTTGCCCTTCTGGAAGAGAAAAATCTAAGACAACACCAGTATCTGCTTCAGCAGCACCAGACATGGCAAGTAGTCCATCAGGACCCCATGTTACTGATACACAGAATTCTTTTTGTGGCATTTGTTGATATGCATAATTATCAAATGTTTTTATGTGAGGTCGCACCTCAGCAAGCATTTCACCTACAGCTGCATAATCGTCACGATTAGTTGAGTTTGGATCAAGACCCATATGCGCTAGAGCCATAGGAATAATATCACCAGGTGAGTCAAGAAAAGAAACTCCACACTTAGATAATTCTTTCATGTGAATTGGATCAAAAATCATATCCATTGACCCAATCGGAGCATCAGGATAGGTGGCTTTTACTAATTCTTCATTATAAGTGACGCCATGTGTACCCCACATGTAAGGGATAAAATGTTTATTACCAGGATCCCATAAATTAGCTAATTGGCCCATTATTGCAGGGTCAACATTTTTAAGCTGGTCTAATTTTGAAATATCAAGTGGAGAGATAATTCCCGCTTGTATTAGACGAGCGGTCATCCCACCAGAATGGCTGACGACATCATATCCACTACTACCTGCAAGTAACTTTGCGTCGATTGCTTCTGCAGAGTCATAAGCATCATATACTACCTTAATACCATATTCATTTTCAAAATTAGAAATCGTATCTTCTGCTATATACTCGCCCCAGTTTGTTACATTGAGAACACGTTCTTGAGCAGAAATAGCGTTGGCAAATAAAGAGCCAACAGCAACTGAACACGCTAAATTTAATATTTTACTTTTTATTTTCATGATGAGTATCCTTTCCCTAGTATAATGTTTATTTATTTTTCACTTAATCCCTGTAGGAACAACATAATGTCCACATTTAAATTTTTTTTGTAATTAAAAGAAATTATCTATATTAATTTGCAGATTATTTTAATTATATTTTCTCCCTATACTAACGCTATTCCAAACGAAGCTTCAGAGTCAAGTTGACTGATCAAGCAAATAGTTTACCAATTGTATTGGTATTTAAAATATTAAAAAGTGTTATAAATAAGGTTTGCGTAAAAAAAATAGAGTATGAATATTGAGGTTAACAAATGGATAATACTAAGAATTTGAAACGTCCTCCCAAAGGATGGGATCGTTCAGGATTACCAGGCTGGACATATCATAGTTCAGCACTTTTAGATTTAGAAATCGAAATGTTTAAAACTCATTGGCAAGTTGCTTGTCATATTTCAGATATACCTAATATAGGTAATTTTAAAACATTTGATCTATGTGGCGAACGTGCAATAATATTACGAGATACTAACTTTGATGTAAAAGCCTTTCACAATATTTGTCGTCATCGTGGATCAAGGTTGGTGACTAAAGACCAGGGTACTTGTAAAAATGCTTTGATTTGCCCTTTTCATGGATGGGTCTACAACCTTGATGGTACCTTACGTGGAGCATCTCAACCAAAATCTTTTCCGCCATTAGATAAAAATGAGTTTTCTTTGCGAACTGTTGAACATGAAATTTGGAATGGTTTTGTTTTTGTCCGTTTTAAAAAAGGCCCTCAACCATCTGTAAGAGTTATTAAACAAATACGAAGCAGAAGCATCAGGTTATAAGATGTCTGAGCAAATACCTACAGATGGATTTTGGACTGAAACATCTCCAGTTAATTGGAAATCAATTCGAGACGTGGATAATGAAGGATATCATGTAGCAATGGCTCATCCAGCATTACAAGATCTATATGGCTCAAATTATTACGATGAATCTTATAAAGATGGTATATCTCGTTCTGAAGGAAAATTTACAGCCTCTAAGGGCCGTCATTGGGGTGTTCGTAACTATAAAAAATTCTCAAAGCCCCACAAAGATCTTCCAAAAGAGTCTAATCAAACATGGGTGTATTATGGGATTTTTCCAAATTCAGTTATTGCTATGACGCCAGAAACATCATTATTCTATCAAGAGTTCCCAATTTCTACCGATAAATCAATTATAAGAAGCGCTACTTATAAATATCCCAATGAAGACCGGCAACAAAAAGTTGCTAGATATTTAGCTAGCCGGATTGATCGTGAGACGGTTGTTGAGGATAAACAGCTGACAATTTGGTCAAATGAATCTATGGTATCAGATGCGTTTGACGGTTTTTATTTATCAGATTTAGAGTATGGTGTTCGAACCTATCATGATCATTTACGGGCAATACTTCCAATCTATAATATCCAAAAAACTCCCAAAGAAAGTGACATTAGAGACTTAAATAAATCATTGATTGATAATCGAGATCAATGAATACAAATGAAAAAAAAATGCAACAAGAACTACTTAACAGCAAACTTGGTATTTCTGGTTCAGGTTATGCAAGGTATGGTGCTGCAATGTACTTTTACAATCAAGGCATATTATCAGAAGCAATGCTTGAAATTTATAGAAGGTGTTGCAAATTCGANAATGAAGATCCTATCGATTTGGCTGAGTTTGAGAAAGTGCCAAATTTAAAGATTAAGTTATGATGATTATGTTTCTATGGCCTTAACCCCACTCAATTCAGATGTTGTTGTAATTGGTGCTGGCACTTCTGGCCTATCAGCAGCCAAATCTCTAAAAGATATTGGTTATTCTGTGATTGTAATTGAAGCGGCCAACCATATTGGTGGTAGATGCGTGACTGACAATTCTNTTTTCGATATTCCGTTTGATATTGGAGGATCGTGGCTTCATTCAGCAGTTACGAATCCATTAGCAGAGATTGCAGTTCAAAATAATTTTAAGTTACATAAAAAAAACTGGTCACATACTTGGGTACATTCTAATGGTGCAAACCTTTCTTCAAAACAAACAAAAGAATATAGCCAGTACATTGAAGATATGTGGCAAAATATAAATAAAGCAGGAAAAAACAAGAAAGATCAATCAATTGAGAAATCACTTCCNGAAGCAAAATGGCGAGATATTGCGAGAAATCAAATAGCTCCAATGATGGGGGCAGATCCAGATGTATGTTCAGCTCATGATGTATTTCATTTCACAAATACAGAAGGCGATTGGCTAGTAGAAAATGGNTTAGGCGCTTTCATAAAATATTTATATAAAGATATTGAAGTAATTACTAATTGTGCTGCCAAAAAAATTGATTATTCTTCAAATGGTGTAAAAGTTGAAACACCAGATGGAGTAATAAGTGCAACTTATGCAGTATTAACAGTTTCTACTGGTGTACTATCCCAGAATAAAATTAAATTTTTTCCAAAGTTACCTCCAAGAAAAAAAGATGCCATTAACAATTTACCCAACGGTCTGCTAAACAAAATTGGGTTTGAATTTAATATAAAATGGCGAGAAGCTCACCAAGGTCAAAGTGCTGATTATCTTGTGGGAGAAAATGANTTCTGCTCAATAGATTTTGGATTCTATGACAGTAATATCGCTGTTGGCTTTGTAGCTGGTCGCTTTGCTGAACAATTAGANATGGATGGTCCAGGTGCAGCAACAAGCTTTTGCTCTGAAGCGCTGAAATCAATCTTTGGNAATGACATTACCAAATTTATNAATAAAACTACAGAAACTGCTTGGAAAAGTAATATAAACTCATATGGTTCATATAGTTATGCANTACCCGGTGGATTTGGAGCACGAGAGATTTTAGCCGAAACATTAGATGATCGATTATTTTTTGCNGGTGAAGCGACNATGTCAAACTCTCAAGCAACAGTTCATGGTGCATATCTAAGTGGTATAGANGTTGCTGCAAAAATCTTGGCAGTCGATAATTCAAATTAGNGTTTAAATAGAACTGAAAGAGGNCATTATGGGAAAGTTAAAACCAATCGCATCAGAAGATAGACGCGTCGTAAATGTTAAAAGTGCAGATTATATCCCCTTTATNAGTGATGGGATCGAAGATGGATCAGTTTTACAACTAGGCGATAGNAAACCNCTTGGAAGCGGTTTTCACATATATCGTATGACACCGGGACAAACTACAGTTGCTCATAAACACCAAAGNGACGAAGAATTTTATATTATCGAAGGTGATCTGGTAGATCATGATGGAACCAAATATGGGCCTGGTGATTTAGTTTGGCTTAGGAAAGGGACGGAACATACTTCATATTCCCCAAACGGCTGCTTGATCGTTGTATATTTAGACGCTTAATTCTAATTTAAACATTTATTAAATTTTTGGGTAGTCGGTTTTTAAATATAAATATACTCATGATAAAGACACATAATTCAGAAACAGGCAGTGCATAAAACGCTGACATAAATCCAAATAAATTCCAAAATAGTAGTATCAATAAAATGGGGAAAATAATTGAACGCGCAAGCGCAATTAAAGCTGACTCTTTAGCACAATGCATACCAGTAAAATAACTTATAAATGCGACATTAACACCTGCAAAAATTAACATAGGCCATACAATTGAAACAATTGAAATTGATAATTTAGATATATCTTCTTCCCCTGAAGGCAAAAAGATACCCACCATTTCTTCACTTAAAGATAATAGTAAAACTGTTACAAACGCAGCAATGATTAAATTTGTAATTAAACCCATCTTGAAAAAAGTAAAAATTCTATTTGGTTTTTTTGCTCCAAAGTTTACACTTACCAAGGGGGATATTCCATCGCCAACGCCATAAAATATCAACATGGAAAAATACATTAAATAATCAACTACAGTAAATGCTGCGACACCCATTGAACCAATATTAGTTATCAGTATCCAATTAAATACTAATACTATAAATCCAGCAGAAGTTTCCGTCAAAAACTCCGAGAAACCATTAAAAGCAGCACGAGGTATTTCACGCCACGATCCATGAGGTAAAATAAATTTAATTGATCCATACTTCCCCAGAAAATGTGGTAAGACCACAGTCATGCCAATAACAAAAGCAAGCCCAGTAGCAAGAGCAGCACCTTTAAGACCTAAATCCAGCCGCGCAACAAAAATATAATCAAGTAAGATATTAGCTATTGTCGTACTTAATAACCCACAAAATGCATATATAGGCCTACCATCAATTCTTAAAAAATAACTCATTAAAACAGCAAACCCAAATATGGGATAAAACCAAGCAATGTTTTTTAAGTACTCCACGCACATAGCTAATGTTTCGTTTCTAGCACCAAGTAAAAAGGATATATATTCTGGAGAGAAATATGAAATTATTGATAATAATATCATAGCAAATAAAATAACCACAACTGTTTTAGAAAATATATCACATGCGCTATTAGGGTTATCTTCACCTAAATACTTACCAGCAATTACTGCTGACCCACTCGCAAACATCAATATAACGCCCCAAACTACAGTAATGAAAGGCATTATAAGATTTACAGAAGCAAGTGGTATCGCACCAACAAAATTTCCAATAAATATTCCATCAACAACTATTGCAGACGAAATTGCAATCATCCCAAATACAGATGGAAAAGCAAAACGAAAAAATTCTCGGCTAGCCCTTTCATTAATCATTTTATAATTTGATGTTTGCTTGTTCAAAAATTTCTCACTTTAGACTTTGACTCAATCTTTAAAAAATAATAATTCATCAAATATCTAAGACATTATTATTCCTGAATATTGTAAAAGTTTCATTCGGGATAATGTAATGTTTTTACTTCCTGGAAATCCTCAATTCCAATTATACCACCTTCTCGACCATTACCAGATTGTTTGTACCCTCCAAAAGGTGAGCCGTAATTAAATCCACCCCCATTTATATGAACCATTCCCACCCGTAATTTCTTTGCAATACGCTCCGCTCTCTTGATGTCACCTGATTGCACATAACCAGCTAAGCCATAAGGAGTGTCATTTGCAATCTCAATGGCTTCTTCCTCACTATCGAATGGAATTATAGTTAAAACAGGACCAAATATTTCTTCTTGAGCAATTGCCATTTTATTATGTGCATCCGCAAATATAGTTGGTCGAACCCAATACCCTTTTTCAAATCCCTCAGGCCGTCCAAGACCTCCAACTAATAAAGTTGCACCTTCTTTAATTCCTTTTTCAATCATAGCCTGAACCCGGCCGTATTGAATATCACTTACGAGAGGCCCTAAATGATTGCCTTCTATAGCTGGGTCATCAACTTTAACTGCTTCACCTAATCGTTTTGCAATTTCTAAAACTTGTTGATAACAACTTCTTTCAACAAGAAGCCGTGTAGGCGCATCACAAGATTGTCCTGTATTTATATAACATTCTTCAATTGATCCTGAAATTCGCTCTTCAAGATTGCAATCAGCAAAAACAATGTTAGGTGATTTTCCACCAAGCTCTAATGCAACACGCTTAATACTGTCAGCAGCATCTTTAGAGACCGATGAACCAGCACGAGTAGATCCTGTAAATGACATCATTGCTATATCTGGGTGCTTTGAAAGAGTTGCACCAGCTAGCGGCCCATCACCTTGTATCATGTTAAAAACTCCAGGAGGGAAACCAGCGTCATGTATCATTTCAGAATACATCACTGATGAAAGTGGGGTGAATTCAGATGGCTTTAATACACAAGTACAGCCCGCAGCTAACGCTGGAAGGGCCTTTAAGGCAATCTGATTAACAGGCCAATTCCAAGGTGTAATTAAACCACAAATACCTACAGGCTCACGTACTTGCATATCACCATTAGAAAGTTTTTCATGCTCCTTTTGGTCTATCAAAGCATCAATATATCCTTCTAAATGACCAACAGCAGCATCTGCCTGCAACTCCAACGACATTGTCATTGGTGCACCCATCTCCAGAGAAATAACTTTGGCTAATTCCGGCAATCTCTTCTTTGAAATTTCTAGTAAAGCTCTTAATAGTTCTAAGCGTTCTTCTTTTGAAGTTTGAGAAAAACTTGGAAAAGCTGATTTAGCTGCTTCTACTGCAAGGTTTACGTCCAATTCATTTGCAAGAATTATCTTCCCAATATGATCTTCATTGGCAGGATTAATCACATCCATAGTAGTTCTTGAAAGCGGTAAAACCCATTTACCATTAATATAATACTTATCCAAATTTGACATTTTTTATCCTTTTATTCAAATTATTTTATCAATAATCTTTTTGATAAATGTAATCTTTCTGCTCACGAAAAGGTAAAAAACACATCTGTGTCTAACGTTCTTTTCCTCATCAACTTATAAAATATTAATTAAAGCATTTAGGGAAAGTATTCAAAATATTGACTGATAAGTCAAGAAATGGAACACTACAATTACACTAGATTATTTAATATGATAGGATAACTTTGTGCCCCGTGATCCAAGATTTGATATTTTATTTGAGCCATTAAAAATTGGCCCAGTAACTACAAAAAATCGATTTTACCAAGTACCTCATTGTACAGGGAGTGGTTGGCATAAACCCCGCACTTTAGCTGGCTTACGTGAAGTAAAAGCAGAAGGTGGATGGGGGGTTGTTAATACTGAATATTGTTCCATCCATCCTTCAAGCGATGACTCACCCCACCCAAGTGCCTCCCTATGGGACAAGGGAGACATTAAATCTCATGCTTTGATGACAGAAAAAGTCCATGCTCACGGTGCTCTTGCTGGTGTGGAACTTGTTATTGGGGGCTCACAAATGGCAAATCTTGCAACAAGAGAAGTTGCTCTTGCTCCTTCTAGCCTCATGAATACTAGTGGAAATCCTTTTCAAACACGAGCCATGGATAAGAGCGATATAAAAAATGTTAGAATGTGGCATCGTAATGCGGCTTTGCGTGCTAAAGAGGCCGGCTTTGACATCGTATATGTATACGCTACTCACGGATATTTAATCTCACAATTCTTATCACCTACGACAAATAAAAGAATAGATGAATACGGTGGAAGTCTTGGCAATCGAATACGGTTTATGCGAGAAATTATTGAAGACACCAAAGAAGCAGTTGGTGATACAATGGCAGTTGCTGTCAGATTCTCTGCAGAAACAAACGCTAATAAATCTGGCGGTGATGGAAATCCTATTCCTGGAGAAACAGAAGAAATTCTTGGTTTACTTGGCGAATTTCCTGACCTTTGGGATATAAATATAAATGACTATTCTCTTGAAATGGGTTTGTCGCGCTTTACTAAAGAAGCCTCATTAATGCCATACGTTAAAGGCATAAAAGAACTCACATCCAAGCCTGTTGTTACTGTGGGTCGCTTTACATCTCCAGATACAATGCTAGCGCAAATAAAAGGTGGAATAGTTGATTTGATAGGAGCAGCACGTCCATCAATTGCTGACCCTTTCCTTCCAAAAAAAATACAAGAAGGTAAATTTGAAGATATACGCGAGTGTATTGGTTGCAATATATGCTATGTAGGTGATGGCAAAGGTGTTCCTATTAGATGCACCCAAAACCCTACAATGAGTGAAGAGTGGCGTAGTGGTTGGCATCCCGAAAAAATTAACAAAAAAATAAGTGACTCAAGCGTTCTAATAATTGGAGCAGGGCCAACAGGATTGGAAGCTGCACATGCCCTTGGAAAACGCGGCTATAAAGTAATGCTTACAGAAGCAAGTCGAGAATTAGGTGGACGTGTAAGTACTGAGGCCAAACTACCTGGTTTATCCCAATGGGCTCGGGTTCGTGACTATCGGTTACAACAGATTGAGAAACTTCCAAATATAGAAGTTTTTCGTGAAAGTAGAATGACACATGACCAGATAATTGAGGTCGGAGCTGAACATATAGCTATTGCAACAGGGTCAGAATGGCGTCGAGACGGTTTTGGAGGCACTCACTTAAACGGAATTGATGATTTAAAGCATTCACCAAACTTATTTACACCCGATGATATCATGGCTGGGAATCTTCCTGATGGCCCAACGATAATATACGATGATGATCACTATTATATGGGATCTGTTATAGCCGAAAAAATAAAAGCTTCAGGTGTACCAACAACAATAGTTACTCCTCAGGATATGGTTTCTAGTTGGGGAGCATACACAACAGATAGATGGAGATCACAATCAAATCTTATGAAGCTAGGAGTTAAGATTATTTGTGCAAAAAGTTTAAAAAGTTTTAATGGGAAAAAAGCAGAATTTGAATGCATATATACCAATTCCAAATCAACAATATCAGCAAANTCCATAGTGTTAGTAACCGCACGAAAACCAAATGATGAACTTTATCATAGTTTATTAATGCATGAGAAAAATTATCCAGGTACAACTATCAAATCTTTAAAAAAGATAGGGGATTGTGATGCACCAGCAATTATTGCAGCAGCTATTTATGCAGGCCATAAATATGCACGCGAGTTAGAAGAAACTATTGATTACGATAATCCGTTTAAACACGATCGTGTATTTTTTGAAGATNGTTAAATGTTTTAAGCATAAATTACAGGCAANAAAAAAATTTAAAATAACTAAAAATTAGAGAATTATGAGANAAAAAATGCCAAAGACAATAAGACTTACTCGTTATGATAAAGTATTAAAAATAGAACTAAATCGCCCTGAAGAATTGAATGCTCTAAACAAGGAAGTTTTAAAAGAAATNTTAGAGCATGTTGTTTCTTTGGATGCTGATCCAGATCTAGCCTGCATAATCTTAACAGGGAATATGAAAGCATTTGCCGCTGGTGCAGATATCAAAGAAATGTGTGATAAATCTTCTAAAGAAATGCGTGAAGGAAGATATTTTTCTGACTGGGAACTATTTGCAAATATGCAAACGCCAAAAATAGCTGCCGTGAACGGATATGCGCTTGGGGGTGGTTGTGAACTTGCTATGATGTGCGATTATATATTGGCTGGTGAAAGTGCNAAATTTGGCCAACCAGAAATAAAACTTGGTGTTATTGCAGGTATTGGTGGAACACAAAGAATGACTAAGCTAATAGGCCGTGCAAAATCAATGGATATGCATCTGACAGGACGAATGATGGGTGCTGAGGAAGCACTTAATTGTGGTTTAATAGCTAGAATATTTCCGGATGAAGAACTAGTCGAAAATGCTTTGGGTATTGCTGAAATTATATCCCAATATTCAAAGCCAGCATTAACAATGATTACTAATTCGATCCATAAAAGCGATAACCTCACATTAGAANAAGGCTTAAAATACGAGAGAAGTTTATTTTATTCATTATTTGATACTAATGATCAAAAAGAAGGTATGAAGGCTTTTATAGAAAAAAGAAAACCCACATTTAATGGAACTTAAATGTGGGAAAATTAATGGTTTAATTTTANCGATTCATACGATTTTCAATAAGTTTTTCTACGACTTCTGGCTCAGCTAAAGTAGATATGTCACCCAATGAATTATAATCATTCTCAGCAACTTTTCTCAATATTCTTCTCATTATTTTACCTGACCTTGTTTTAGGTAAACCAGGTGCCCACTGGATATAATCAGGACTAGCAATTGGCCCTATCTGCTGACGCACCCATCCTCTTAAAGCCGTACGCAGTTCTTCAGTGTATTCTGCACTCGCATTGAGTGTGACATAACAATAAATTCCTTGGCCTTTAACTTCATGTGGATATCCAACAACTGCAGCTTCAGCTACGTCTTTGTGTGCAACCAAAGCACTTTCAATTTCTGCAGTTCCCATTCGGTGACCAGATACATTCAAGACATCATCCACTCGCCCAGTTATCCAATAGTAACCATCTTTATCACGCTTGCATCCATCTTCGGTGAAGTAATAACCTTTATAAGCTTCAAAATAAGTTTTAACAAAACGATCATGATCTCCATAGACCGTTCTCATTTGGGATGGCCAACTTTCTTTAATCGCCAGAACACCTTCACATGCTCCTTCAATTTCTTGACCTGTTTGTGAATCTAAAATTACCGGCTGTACTCCAAAAAATGGTGTTGTAGCAGAGCCTGGCTTAGTCGCAGTAACACCTGGAAGTGGTGTCAGCATATGGCCACCGGTTTCTGTTTGCCACCATGTATCAACAATAGGAACAACACCCTTACCAACAACTTCATTATACCAATTCCAAGCTTCAGGGTTTATTGGTTCGCCTACAGTACCAAGTACACGTAAATCAGATAAATTATGCTTTAAAACTAAATCATCCCCTAAACCCATTAAAGCTCGAATTGCAGTAGGCGCAGTATAAAATTGGTTAACCTTATGTTTCTCACAAACAGCCCAAAAACGTGATGCATCTGGGTATGTCGGGGTGCCTTCAAACATCAAAGTTGTCGCACCATTGGCCAATGGCCCATATACAATATAAGAGTGCCCCGTTATCCAGCCTACATCTGCTGTACACCAGTATGTGTCACCTTCTTGGTAATCAAAAGTATATTGATGTGTCATCGACGCATATACTAAATATCCAGCAGAGGAATGTACTACACCTTTTGGTTTACCTGTAGAGCCAGAAGTATATAGAATAAAAAGAGGATCTTCAGCATTCATCTTTTCAACTGGACAATCACTCGATGCAACAGAAACTAGTTCTTCATAATCAAAATCACGGTTTTCTCTATATGGAGTGCTGTTTCCAGTTCTTCTAACAACTAAAGTTTTAACATCTCCACATATTTCTAATGCGGCATCTACATTTTTTTTCAGTGGAATATTTTTCCCACCTCTTGGGCCTTCATCAGCCGTTACAACTAGTGATGCTTTACAATCAGATATTCTAGAAGCTAACGCATCTGGTGAAAATCCACCAAAGACTATGGAATGGATTGCGCCAATTCTAGCACACGCTAACATTGCATATGCAGCTTCTGGAATCATTGGCATATACAAAATAACTCTATCGCCTTTTCCAACACCTAATGATTTATACACATTAGCTAATCTAGAGACATGATCATGAAGCTGGTTATATGTAATATGCTTATCAATATTTGGATCATCGGACTCCCATATTATTGCAGTCTGATCTCCACGTGACTCAAGATGTCTGTCAACGCAATTTTCACATACATTTAATTCACCATCTTCATACCATTTTATTGATATGTTTGGATATTCAAAGGAAGTATTTTTAACTTTCGTAAATGGAGTAATCCAATCAATGCGTTTGCCATGCTCTCCCCAAAAAGCATCTGGATTAGAGACTGATTCAGTATACATTAATTCATATTTCTCTTTATTCGCATGAGCATTTTTTGCAAAATCTGGAGTTGGTTGGAATACTTTTTCAGTCATACTATTACCTTTAAGATTTAAATACTAAATCGATTAATCATTATTCTTTAATCTATTAATTTTTTAAATTGCTAAATACTCATGACGCAATTCTTCATTTTCTAAAACTTCTTTTGCTGTCCCAGAGAATACTACACCACCAGTATCAAGAATAACCGCACGATCTGCTAATTTTAAAGCAGCAACAGCATTTTGTTCTACAATTATAGTAGTAATTCCTTGCTCNCGAATAAGGCGTAAGGTTTTNTCAATTTCCTGAACGATAACAGGTGCTAAACCCTCATATGGCTCATCTAAGAGTAATAATTTTATATCCCGTGCAAGTGCTCGCCCGATAGCCAGCATTTGTTGTTCACCGCCTGAAAGTGTTGTTCCTTCTTGTTTTCTACGCTCACCAAGACGAGGAAATAATTCATAAATTCGCTCTAGGGACCATCCAATTGGTTTTTCAATTTGTGCTAATTGCAAATTTTCTTCCACAGTTAAACCTTGAATGATCCTTCGATCTTCTGGGACTAAAGAAATACCTGCTTGAGCAGCCTCCCAAGCTTTCATTGTATGTAAGGGTTGATGATCTAGCCAGATTTCACCTTTATTTACTGATGGCTCATCTAAGCGAGCAATTGCACGTAATGTAGAAGTTTTACCTGCTCCATTTCTCCCTAAAAGTGCTAAAATTTCACCTTCATGCACATTCAACGATACACCTTGCACGATATAGCTTTCTCCATAATATGCATGAATATCATGTGCTGAAAAATAAATAGGCTTTGAAGGTTCTGCATTATCTGGAGTGTTAATCATCTAGTTTTTTACCTTATACTTGAGCTTCACCAAGGTAAGCTTCTTTTACCTTAGGATGCCCTTTAATTTTTTCTGGAACGTCTTCAACAATGACAGTTCCTTGGGCTAGAACTGAAATTTTTTGAGCTAATGAAAAAACAACACCCATATCATGTTCAATTATAACCATAGTAATTTTAAGCTTCTTTTGAATACTTTTCAAAAGCTCGATTGTACTTTGAGTATCAGCTCGAGCCATACCAGCTGTAGGTTCATCAAGCAAAAGTAATTTTGGATTTTGAGAAAGACACATTGCCATTTCTAGTCTTCTTTTATCACCGCGAGACATTGACGATGCAAGCATGTCTTTTTTATTAATAAGATCAACATCAACTAACATTTTCTCAGCTTTCTCAGCCATATCTTTATTTTCAGAAACTCTCGACAAGGCATTAAGAGCAAATGAACCATCACGTTTAGCGAAACATGGAATTAAAGTATTTTCCCAAACCGTTAGTTCTGAAAATATTTCAGGCGTTTGAAATACGCGGCTTACTCCAAGTTGGTTTATCTCATGTGGTTTGATACCTAATAAAGATTGCCCATCAAACATTACAGTGCCTGTATCTGGCATTAGTTTTCCTACAAAACAATTTAATAATGTAGATTTACCTGCACCATTCGGCCCAATTATTGCATGAATTTTACCCTCTTCAATGTCTAAATTAACATTGTGCAATGCTTTAAGACCACCAAAGCTCTTATTCACATTTTGAACATCAAGAATTCCCATAAGTTGATCCTATTCTGCTGGTGTTGATTTGGCTTCAGATGTATTTTCATCTCCACCTTTTCGGCGTTTCCACCAATTACCAATTCGTGACATTCCCTCCATAAGACCTCCAGGTAAAAAAATCACAATCAACATGAACATTATACCCAATGTTAAATGCCATCCTTTTCCTGTAAATAAATGAAGTATCCAAACAATAACATTTTCCAATCCGTCTGGCATCCATGCGAACCATCCATGTAGGACAGTATCATTAATTTTTGAAAAAATATTTTCAAAATATTTTATGAATCCTGCGCCCATTACAGGCCCTAATAGTGTCCCTGTTCCACCCAAGATTGTCATCAAGACAATTTCACCAGACGCAGTCCATTGCATACGCTCCGCACCTGCTAAAGGATCCATCGATGCCATTAAACCACCTGCGAGACCTGCATACATCCCCGATATCACAAATGCGGCGAGTGTATATGGCCGTGTATTAATTCCTGTATAGTTAAGACGTGTTTGGTTTGTTTTAACTGCGCGCAGCATCATTCCAAAAGGTGAGCGAAAAATACGAATAGATAAATAAAATGCAATAAGTAAAAATATTGCACATATATAATACCCAATATTAAACTGAAAATCCCATGCACCCAAATTTAATGTCCAAGTGTCACGCATTTCCATACCAAAAAGTGATGTTACAGGTAAATTTCCAGAAACGTTCTCTGCAGCAAAAATTCTTGGATCATTGAGTGTTATTTGAAGACCTGTTTCACCGTTTGTCAGCGGAGTAAGAACTGAGTATGCTAAAGCAAAACTCATTTGAGCGAAGGCTAGTGTTAAGATAGAAAAGTAAATACCTGATCTTCGCAATGAAATAAATCCAATTAACAAAGAAAATAGTCCTGCAACAATAACTGATAAGATTATAGCAGGGATAATATTCATTGATAATAATTTAAACATCCAGACTGCAGAATACGATCCTACACCAAGAAATGCGGCATGACCAAAAGATAAATAGCCTGTTAAACCAAAAAGAATATTAAAACCAATAGCAAGTATTCCATAGATAGCAAAACGTTGCATTAAGTCAGGATATCCAGCGTTAAATTGTGCTAGCCCAGAATCTGTTGGGAATGGGTTTAAAATAAATGGGGCTAATATTGCGATTATAGCTACAAAATATAATGTTCGCGTATCAGCATTTGAAATACTTTTCATGATTATTCCTCCATCACACCAGCTTTGCCCATTAGCCCTCTGGGTCTAGTAAGCAGAACGATTATTGCAACAAGATAAATTATAATTTGGTCAATTGATGGCAGATAAAGCATCTCAAAGAAGCCTTTGACTTCATTCATTGAAGCAAAACTTTCTAGTATCCCCAATAGAAATCCTGCCAATACTGCTCCTGGCAATGATCCCATTCCACCCACAACAACTACAACGAATGATAAGACTAAAAAGTCCATTCCCATGTGATAATTGGGAGAATTTATAGGAGTATACATTACCCCCGCTAAACCTGCGACAGCTGCAGCTATACCAAACATAATTGTAAAACGCCGATCAATATTTATGCCCAGCAAACCGACAGTTTCTCTGTCAGCCATTCCAGCTCGCACCACCATTCCGAATGTTGTGAATCTCAGAAAAGCAAATACTGCACTAATAATTACTGCTGAAAATGCAAAGTATATTAATCTCCAGTATGGATAACTCGCATCAAGACCAATCAAAGCACCTACATTGAAAGACCCAACGAACTGATCAGGTGCTGGAGTAGGAATAGGGTTTGCACCATAATTTGCTTTTACCAATTCTTGTATCACAATTGCTAATCCAAAAGTTACAAGGATTTGATCTGCATGCGGTCTTTTGTAAAAATGTTTAATTAGACCACGTTCCATAATGTAACCAATCGATAACATTACAGGAATTGCCACTATGATTGATAATGGTACATTCCAGTCAATAATAACATTTCCAACGTTTGGCCCAAACCACTCTACAATGTAGGGGGTTTTTACCTTTAAAGGATTGCCTAAAAAATCTAACTGAGATGGATCAATCGTTATTTTTGAAACAGACATTAATTTTTGTAAAGACACCGCACAAAATGCGCCTAGCATAAACAAAGCACCGTGGGCAAAATTAACAACCCCCAAAGTGCCAAAAATTAGAGTAAGCCCCAAAGCAATTAATGCATAGGCACTTCCTTTATCTAAGCCATTTAATATCTGTAAAAGAATTGCATCCATGTTGTGTCCAAACTATTTTTCAATAAGTTAGTTTAACCTAACTTTTAAAATAGGCCACAGCGAAAACGCTGTGGCCTTTATTATATAAATGTATAACTTTTATGCGCCTGGGTTACATTTACCCAATGCACCACCTGCAAACATTGGATGGTCAACAGCATATTCAACTTGACTACGTGGAGTAATCTCAACAACTTCCAGCACGTCAAATTCTGATGTCGGGTTTTCTTTACCCTTCACAACTAACACATCTTTGAAACATTGGTGATCTTCCGCACGATATTCAGTTGGACCATTACCCATGCCGTCAAATTTAAAGCCTTCAAGAGCCTCTCCAACACCACACGGATTGAATGTACCTGCACGTTCACATGCGTCCGCATATAATAATGTTTGAACATAAGTTGTGTGAGCGGCTTGAGATGGTGGGAAACCATACTTTGTGCCGAATGATTTAACAAATGCCTTAGTACCTTCGTCTGAAAGTGACCAATGCCAGTTCGTTGAACCAAAGATACCCTTAACATTTTCACCCGCACCACGAGCCATGAGACGAGAATATAGCGGTACAACAATTTCAAAATTCTTATTGTTAACAACTTTATCTCTTAACCCAAACTGCACCGCAGATGTAAGTGAGTTAATCATATTTCCACCATAGTGGTTTAATACAAGAACATCAGCACCTGAATTTAATACTGGAGCAACATAAGATGAGAAGTCTGTTGTAGCGAGAGGTGTTAATACATTATTCACTGTATTCCAACCTTTTGCTTCTGTTGCCGCCTGAATTGATTCTTGTTGTGTCCAACCCCATGTATAATCAGCTGTTAAATGGTATGCATTACGATCTTTCCCATATCGGGCTTCCAAAACAGGTGCTAATGCAGCTCCTGACATGTAACCGTTGAAGAAATGACGGAAACCGTTAGCTTTTTTATCTTTACCAGTTGTATCATTTGAGTGTGTCAAACCAGCCATAAAGATAACACCAGCTTCTTGGCATAATCCCTGAACTGCAATTGCAACACCTGAAGATGAGCCACCAGTAATCATTACTGCGCCATCTTTTTCGATCATTGATTTTGCAGAAGCACGTGCAGCATCTGATTTAGTTTGAGTATCACCAGTTACATATTCAACTTTTTTACCCAGGATACCATTACCTTTGAGAGCTTTTGATGAAAATGTATTCATCATTCCACCATCGCCACCACCATTAAGATGCTCAACAGCAAGTTTGTATGCGCGCAATTCATCCGCACCCTCGTCCGCATATGGACCAGATTGTGGAACGTTAAAGCCCAGAGTAACTGAACCGCCTGTAGGTGCATTTGTATANGCAGCTAAAGGACTTGTAATGAAAGTAGGCATCGCTAAACCAGCACCAACTGTTGCACTGGTCTTAATNAGCCCACGTCTTGTAAACTTTGACATAGATTTCCTCCCTAGTTCTGCACGTAAGCTGCCTCCTCGCAACTTTCGCCAGTGTCATTTAGACTATTTCACTTTAACCCAAAATGTAATCATAGCAACAACTCATTGTTAATAAACAATAATATTGTAAATCTTTTTATTTTATTTCTACTTTATTTGTAAATAAATTTACACTATAGTAAATAAAACGTTTTAAATTAAGGTCTTAAAATATGGCTGGAGCTCTCCTTGGAACCAGAATACGAGAAAATAGAAAAGCGCTAAGGCTTACTCAAAAGGATTTAGCTAANGTCGCAGGAATTTCTGCATCCTATTTAAATTTAATAGAACACAATCGTAGAGGAATCGCTGGCAAAACATTAAATACAATCGCCAGAGCGTTATCAGTAGAACCTTCAGAACTATCTGATGGTATGAATCAAGCACTTGTTGATCGTTTAAAATCTGCTGCTATTCGCAACAAACAAATAAAAACAGAGGGNGACAGAATTGAGGAATTCACAGCCCGCTTCCCAGGCTTTGCAAGATTGATTGCCAGGCAAAGTGACCAAATTAATATACGAGATGAAGAATTTACCATTTTATCAGATCAACTAAAGCATGATCCTTATTTTGCAGAGGCGATGCATTTATTATTATCTAACATTACTACTATAAGGTCTACTGCAGACATATTAGCCAAAAATAAAAAAATACCGCTAGAAACATCAAATAGGTTTATAGATAATTTAGCGAATGAAGCTCTCAAACTTTCTAAGACAGCCGAAGATATTTTTGACTACTTTGAACCAACATCTGAAAAGCAAGTAACAACCTTAGATTTATCACCCTTTGAAGTACTTTTGGAAAAAAACAAATTCTATCTTGATGACCTAGAAAATAATCAACGAACTGTGGATGAAATTTTAACCCCATTACAACTTTCATCAGAAGATTATTTAAAAACAAAAAACTCATTAAATGCATACGCCGAAATGGTTCGAAATCTACCAATTAATTTGTTTTTGGAGGTTGCAGAAAAACATAGCTTTGATGCAATTGCGTTAGCAAAACATTTTAATTCTGACATACTTTCAATATGTTTCCGATTGGCACATTTACCAAACAAATCAAACATACCAAAATTTGGTATAATTCAATGTGATGCTTCAGGAGCTGTTCTATATCGCAAACAATTGAATTCTTTTAGCCTACCAAGGTATGGTGGAGCATGCCCATTGTGGCCGGTCTATCGTAGCTTATCTCAACCACTACAACCTATAAGAGCCATGCTTGATATGCCAATGGGTGACCGCTTTCATACTATAAGCTTTGCGTATCCAACAGAAGTCGCACAAATTGGAATGCCCGCATTAACAGAAGCTGTTATGTTGTTCACCCCTGACTACATAATGCTGCCCAAAATATCACACGCTCAAACGCCACAATTAGCAGTTGGGCTTCAATGTACAGTATGCTCAAGAAGAGAATGTTCATCTCGAAGGGCATCATACTTACTTGACAATGAATAAATAAATTGCACCTTCGATTAATTAAGATAAGCTAGCATTTCACTTTCTCAAGGGGGAAGAGACGTGAAAAAGTCAATTGCAATAGTTGAAGATGAACCATTTATAATAGAAGCCTTAACTTTTTTATTGGAAAATGAAGGCTTTGGTGTAAGTGCTATCTCAGATGGTGCCGAAGCAATAAATTTTATTATTAAATCAAAACCTGATTTGGTAATTTTAGATATCATGCTACCAAATGTCAGTGGAATGAAAATATTGGAAGATGTTCGGGCGATAGATGAAATATCTCATTTGCCAGTTTTGATGTTAACAGCAAAGGGTCAAAAAAAAGATCGAAGAGCTGCTGAAGACGCTGGGGTCAGTAAGTTTATGACAAAGCCATTTGATAATGAAGAGCTTATAAAACATGTCAAACTAATGATAAATTCATGAACAATAGCTCAAGTGCAAAACGAGATGTAGAGCGGAGAAAACTGCGTAAAATTACTGAGTTTTCTCTCGGTATACCCATTTTAGCAATTTGCTTACTCGTTTCCCCTTTACTAAACGGCTTCACATCAAACATAGATAAAGCTAATTTTTCTTCTGTAATTTTTTACATTTTTGGTGCTTGGGGTATTTTGATAATATTGGCAATTATCATGGCACGCTTACTCACAAATGGGGTGGATGAAGATTAATGTTAAACTCAAATGTAATTGTAATAATTTGTTTGATATATGTTGGATCTCTGTTCGCTGTAGCTGGCCTTGCTGAACGTCGTGCTAGACAAAGAAAATTAGGTTTCTTACAGTCACCTTTGATCTATACTCTATCTATTTCAGTATATTGCACTGCATGGACATTTTATGGATCTGTAGGATCTGCAGCCACAAATGGCTTTGAATTTTTGGCTATTTATCTTGGGCCAACAATTGTATTCGTTGGGTGGTGGTGGTTTTTAAGAAAACTAGTTCGCATCGGCAGAACACAAAGAATTACTTCAATTGCTGATTTAATTTCTTCCCGGTACGGTAAAAGTAATACATTGGGTGTAATTGTTACTTTATTAGCAATTTTTGGGTCTACTCCATATATCGCATTACAATTACAATCCTTAACACTAAGCTTTGCAGTTTTTACAGAAAATACCACCACAGACTACAACCCAGTTATAACTGCACTATTTATTGCTGCTGGCCTCGCATTATTTACAATATTATTCGGAACTCGCAATTTAGACGCCAATGAGAGGCATCACGGAGTTGTTACTGCAATCGCAGTTGAGGCGATTGTTAAGTTGGTTGCTTTTATATCTGTTGGGGTTTTTGTAGTTTGGGGCCTCAGCGAAGGCCCAAATAATATGCTACACATTATGGAAAAAAGCATACCAATTACAAATCAAGTATTTTCACCAAGATGGGTTACATTAACTTTTTTATCTGCAACAGCAATAATTTGTTTACCTCGAATGTTTCAAGTTATTGTCGTTGAAAACAGTGCTGAAAAACATTTAGCAACTGCAAGTTGGGCTTTTCCACTTTACTTACTTTTAATGTGTATTTTTGTTTTACCAATAGCGGCAACAGGTTTAAACATTTTACCAGAGGGCTCTAATCCAGATTTATTTGTTCTAACAATACCTTTGGCAGAAAATCGCGGTACATTAGCAGCATTAGCATTTTTGGGTGGGTTTTCTTCAGCTACATCTATGGTGATTGTAGCAGCTATTGCATTATCGACGATGGCATCCAATCATATAGTACTACCACTTTGGCTCTATGCTGTTCAAAAAAGAAACCCAGAAAGCGATGACGTTAGGACTGTATTATTACGCTCTAGAAGAATTAGTATCGCTTGCATAATTGGGTTTGGGTATTTGTACTTTATTCTTACTGGAGGCACCTCAGCACTTGCTTCTATTGGTTTAATTGCATTTTTAGGAGTGGCACAGGTATTACCAGCTTTAATAGGTGCATTATTTTGGAGAAATGCTACTAGAAAAGGTGCAATTTACGGAATTTCTACTGGTTTTATTATCTGGGCTTATTCATCGTTTTTACCAAGTTTTGGTGGTGATTTTATTTTAAATTCAGAAATTTTAAAACAAGGCCCATTTGGTTTGTCATTTTTGAGACCTCAGGCATTATTTGGAATAAATATTAACGATCCTCTAACGCATGCAGTTTTCTGGTCCATATTCCTCAATACCGTAGTATTCATAGTCACTTCATTAGCTTCAACTCCATCTCCGNTAGAAAGATTGCAAGCGCAAAAATTTATCAATGTATTTGGTCAGAAATCCAATATCACATCTGTGGGAGATGGTGTNACACCAGATGACCTGTTCATACTTGCACAAAGAATTTTAGGCAGGAAAGATGCGCAAATACTTTTTAATAAATTCTCACAAAAACAGGGGCGCACTGATTTACCCGATATCACTGTTGATCTAATGGAAACATTAGAGCAAAAGTTTGCAGGATCTGTTGGAGCAGCAACAGCACATTCAATGATAACTCAAGCAGTTGGAAATCAATCAATTACTGTAGAAGACTTAATTGCAGTAGCAGATGANACAGTACAAGTCATAGAATACTCTGCAAGATTGGAAGANCANTCAAAAGAGTTAACTAGGGCAGCAGCGGANCTAATGGATGCTAATAGTAAGCTAACTGAATTAGGCACCCAAAAAGATGAATTTTTNAGCCATGTGAGTCATGAATTAAGAACACCCATGACTTCAATAAGATCTTTTTCAGAAATATTACAATCAAACGAAAAACTTNATAAAGACCAGTTAAAGTATTTTTCGACGATTATAAATGATGAAAGCAAACGATTNACACGTCTATTAGATGAAATATTAGATTTAAGTTTTTTGGAAAGTGGTCAAGTTAAATTAAACATTTCAAACCTACGCTTAAATGAGATCTTACAAACAGCACTTCAATCAACACAACAAAGCATAGCAAATTCGAATGCTTTATTAGAGTTTGATGTGAACTTCACAAATACTAAAATTCAAACAGATCCTGATCGCTTATCACAAGTGTTCATAAATCTAATAACCAATGCAGTTAAGTATAATGATAAAAGCCAACCAACTTTAAAAATTAGTTGCCAAAAAGATAATGATTTCTTGTGTGTTTCTTTTCAAGATAATGGGCCAGGTATTCCGGAAGCTAAACACACAATTATCTTTGAAAAATTTACGAGGTTATCCAATACAGAAAACAGTAGCGGAGTTGGATTGGGGCTGGCAATTAGTCAAGAAATAATGAAAAATTTAGGTGGTTCCCTTATATGCTTAGAAAGTAAAATAGGGGCAAATTTTCAAGTAAAAATACCCTTAAATTAATATAAGGGTGCTTGTACCAAAGAGAAACTTATTATGACAGAACAAGTATTTTTAATCTTATGTTTATTCTCTATNTTTATAATAGCTGGCACTATAAAAGGTGTTGCTGGATTAGGATTNCCAACAACCGCAATGGGCCTTATGACCATCACNATTGCTCCAAGAACGGCAATCGCATTATTAATATTTCCACTTATATTTACTAATGCTTGGCAAGTTTTTAGATCAGGAAATGTACACCAAACATTTAAAAAATATTTCCCATTTATTATAATGTTAATTATTTTTGTATGGCTAACTGTCAACAAAACTGCTCAAGTTAGCGATAATACATTAATTGGATTTTTAGGGTTTGTAATTTTATTATTTGTAATTGTGAATATTTTCAAAAATGCACCATTCATCCCAAACCATCATGATAGAAAGGCACAAATTATATCAGGCTTTATAGCAGGTGTGATGGGNGGTCTAACGTCAGTATGGGCACCTCCACTCGCAATTTATTTAGCCGCTAGAANGGTCAAGAAAGAAGAGTTTGTTCGAGTTAGTGGGTTAATTTTTTTCATTGGATCAATACCACTTTTAATAGCGTATTTGAATCAAGGCCATATGAATAAAGAATTATCATTACTGTCAGTTTTCTTGTTATTACCAACATTTATTGGCTTTTGGATTGGTGAAAAAATTAGAAATAAAATGTCAGAGATTATTTTTAAAAAATTTATATTGATTATCTTTTTAATCATGGGACTTGATTTGATTCGACGTGCGTATACATAAAATCAAACTTTAAAATTAAATGCAGAAATACTATTCTCTGCCCCATCAAACATCATAGGTCTCGCAATGGGTGGCTCAGCTCTTTGAGCACAGTGAGGCCTTTCGCATAGACGACAATTTTGGCCAACATCTGCACGATCAACAGCACCACCTGAAGCATATATCATGTCCGTTATGAATTCAGCTTCACAGGCCAACATTATAGCAGTCTGGCGCATATTTTCACCATAAGCACCACCACTTTGTTTTGTAGACCGATTTAATGTAAAATATGCTTGTCCATTGGGGCTTTCTACAATTTGTGTAAGAAGTTGTTGTGGAAGTGAAACAGCTTTGAAAATTGATAGCTTAGGACACTGACCACCAAATGTNTTCTTAGGATACCCCCTAAGTCCAACTCTGCGAACTTTATTTCCTGCTTGATCTACTTCCTGAAGGAAAAATGGAATCCCCTCCATATCTGCTCGACTTAAAGTCGTCATACGATATGCAACCTCACCAAAAGAAACATCAAAACGCTTTGCAATTGCTTCAACATCATATTTCATTCTTTGTGATGTTTGAAAAAATCTTTTATAAGGTAATAACAATGCTAATGCAGTATAATTCATTAACTCAATCTTGCCCGCCTTTATTGCTTCAGGGGATTTTAGATTCAATCTTAATACAGCCCTGTCAATTTCTTCAGACAACTCACAATTTACAAGATAACATGCTAGCTCTGCAACACGGCCGTAAGAATTGAGCCTATCAGAAATAAATAAACGCATAGAATGCTTATCAAATCGTCGTGTCCATTCAGGCATTGTATTAATCGGGAGTGTTTGAACAGTAATTCGGTGATTTTTTAATAACCTATCTTGTAAGGCAGCAAACATACCACTGCCCAGGTCAAGTTCTGATGCTAAATTTTCTGCAGAGCGATCTAGATTGTCATAATAATTATCTCTACTTTCCATAGCACTTTGAACCAAATCAGTGGGTAGAGCAGTTTGGCTAATATCCTGACCTTCAGTCATACCAGCATTTAATTCTGATAATCTTAATAAAGCTTGCCTATATCCTTCATGTAACTTTTTAATACCGCTCGCAACGTTTGGTGCAACATCCGCAACCTCAAATAATTCCTCATATCCAGGTAATTCTCCCTGCAGTAAAGAATCAGAGAATATTTCCTTTAAAGCAGTAACGGTACCGTCTGAATCTCCTTCAAGCTCTTCAGGCGATATATTATATGTTTTGGAGAGTTTTAATATCAATTGAACCGTAATTGGGCGTTGATTTCTTTCAATTAAATTCAAGTAACTTGGAGATATATCCAACTCATTCGCCATGGCACTTTGGCTTAATCCAATTGAATTNCGGATTTTTTTTACCCTTGGACCAGCAAATATTTTCTGAATATTCATTTACAATCTTTACAAGTTTACAAATTATTATTTACAATATATTACAATATTACTTTAAATATTCAAGTATTAATCAATATTTTATAGATAAATTTTGTAAATAAATACACAAAGTTCTTAAGAANCTAGAATTTTACANAACTTAAATTTTTTAANATCATAAAATTTAGTAATTTTTTTACAAAGGGGAATGAAATGGCATATGACGGGACATCNCTTGATACCATCAATAGTTTAAAATCTGAAAATGGTTCATCATGGGATGCAATCAATCCAGAACATATTCAACGTATGAGAATGCAAAACCGTTTTAAAACTGGTTTAGACATCGCTCAATACACTGCAGATATCATGCGTGAAGATATGGCAGCTTATGATGCAGATAGTTCACAATATACTCAATCACTTGGATGCTGGCATGGCTTTATNGGGCAGCAAAAAATGATTGCCATCAAAAAACATTTTGGCACAACTAAAAGAAAATATTTGTATTTATCTGGTTGGATGATTGCAGCTCTACGCTCAGAATTTGGTCCATTACCAGATCAATCAATGCATGAAAAAACATCTGTTCCTGCCTTAATTGAAGAATTATATACTTTTTTAAGACAGGCAGATGCTCGTGAATTAGGTGGTCTTTTCCGTGAATTAGACGCAGCTCCTGATTCAACAACAAGATCAAATGTTCAAGCAAAAATTGATAACTTTGAAACACATGTTGTACCAATTATTGCTGATATTGATGCAGGATTTGGTAACCCTGAGGCAACATATCTACTAGCAAAGAAAATGATTGAAGCGGGAGCATGTGCACTTCAGATAGAAAACCAAGTATCAGATGAAAAGCAATGTGGCCACCAAGATGGCAAAGTTACTGTTCCTCATGAAGATTTTTTACAAAAAATTCGTGCTTGCCGACACGCATTCTTAGAGCTTGGTATAGATAATGGTATCATAGTTGCACGTACCGATAGCCTTGGTGCAGGCTTAACTAAACAAATAGCTGTAACCAAAGAACCAGGCGATTTGGGTGATCAATATAATAGCTTCCTAGATTGTGACGAAGTGACTTTGGATACTATGGGAAATGGCGATGTTGTTATCAAACAAGACGGCAAGCTTATGCGTCCTAAACGTTTACCATCAAATTTATTCCAATTTAAAGAAGGTACTGGAGTAGACCGCTGTGTTCTAGATTCAGTAACTTCATTGCAAAATGGGGCTGATATGATTTGGATTGAAACTGAAAAACCTCACATTGGTCAAATTGGTGAAATGATCAACCGTGTTAAACAAACAGTTCCTAACGCAAAATTAGTTTATAACAACTCACCATCGTTTAACTGGACATTAAATTTCCGCCAACAAGTTTATGATGCATGGCTAGAAGAAGGCCGTGATGTTTCTTCTTATGACAGGGCGAAATTAATGTCTGTGGATTATGACGAAACAGAATTATCGATCCTAGCAGATGAAAAAATCAAAACATTTCAAGCTGATGCAGCCAAGGATGCCGGTATATTCCACCACCTCATCACACTTCCAACTTATCATACAGCTGCTCTTTCGACCGATAACCTAGCTAAAGAATACTTTGGGTCAGAAGGCATGCTNGGTTATGTGTCAGGAGTACAACGTAAAGAGATACGACAAGGCATAGCCTGCGTTAAACACCAAAATATGTCTGGATCAGACCTTGGTGACGACCACAAAGAATACTTTGCCGGAGAAGCTGCACTAAAAGCTGCTGGTGAAGACAATACAATGAACCAATTCAACTAAGGAGAGATATTATGACTGCACAAATAAAAGCCGTAGAGCCAACTACATCTGAAAAAATTGATCAAGCAGATCAAGCAATCCGAATGTTAGCAAATGACTTACACAGATTAAATCAATCAGTTGCACGAGCAGTTGAAGCCGGCGTCACAGTTGAATTAATTAGATCAAGTCGCCACCATAACGGTGACGGTAATTGGGGAGATTTATTAATCCCAGTGATCACTAAAAAGGGTTAATTCCCTTGTTGGGTAAGGAATCATAACAGCCAAACCCACAAAGCCCCAGTTATTCACTGGGGCTTTAATTATTTTGATAAATTATTTTTTTCGAAGATTTATCAATCTAAATCAAAAGCGTGAGGTAGTAACTCAGATATCGATAAGATTTTATAATCTCCATCTTTATTAGAACAAATCACAGGAAGGTTTTTACCAAACTCCCAAATTACTTGCCTACAAATTCCACAAGGGGTAACCATAGTATCTGTTAAGTTAGTAACACATATTGCTTCAATTGCAGTTTTACCTTTTGCAATTCCAGAACTTATCGCAGTGCGCTCAGCACAAATAGTTGCACCAAAGGACGCATTCTCAACGTTACAACCAACTTCAATCGAACCATCTTCATAGAGTATGCTCGCTCCAACATGAAAACTTGAATATGGGACATGCGCATTAGACATAACCGACTTAGCAGCGACAAGTAATCGATCAATTGTATCTTTATCCAACATGTTTGTTTGTACCTTTTAAAAAATTCATTTCTTGTAGGGGACACCAATAGCTGATGGAGGNCTTGGCCGTCCAATAAATCCTGACAANAAAATAATAGTCATAATATACGGCAGCGCAGACATTAATTGGGCAGGAACCTCACCAATTAAAGGCAAGTCTATATCTTGTAATCTAGAAGTTATTGCATCTAAAAAACCAAACATTAAACACGCCCAAAAAGCTCGGATAGGGCGCCAGTTACCAAAAATTACGGCAGCTAATGCGATATAACCTTTACCTGCAGACATCTCACGAACAAAATTTGCGCCGTGAGAGATTGAAAGATATGCGCCGGCAATTCCACAAAATACACCACCTACAATAAGTGCACGATAACGTAGCCAAGTCACAGAAACCCCTGCACTATCAACAGCTATAGGGGATTCTCCAACTGCACGTAAACGCAAACCAAATCGACTTTTGTATAAAATAAACGAAGCAATAGGCACACACAGCAAAGCAACATAAACCAATAAGCTATGCCCACTTATTAACTCTCTATAAATTGTTCCAATAACTGGTACATTATCTAAAGCATCAACAAACCAGAGCTCGATTGGCCTAAATCTTTCACCTGAACTAAGCGTTGGCGTTTGACCGCCTCGCTTNAAGATGGCAATGCCTAGAATTACAGTAAGCCCAGATGCTAAAAAGTTAATGGCAACNCCGCTTACAACTTGATCACCTCTGTGAGTTATACAAGCAAACCCATGAAGCAGTGACATCATTACTGACGCACAAATTGCACCCATCAAACCCAACCATACCGATCCAGTTAAACTAGCGATTGTTGCAGCAACAAAAGCACCTGACAGCAATTTTCCTTCAAGAGAAATATCTACAATGCCCGATCTTTCAGANAATATACCTGCCATAGCACAAAGCATCAGAGGTGTTGCAACACGAAGCGTAGCGTCAAGTGCCCATAAAGTCTGAAACAGAAAATCAATCATCATTTGCACCATTCTTTGTAATATTATTGAATATTTTAGAAAGTGCGGGATTAAACATATATGCCAGTGCACCAGAAAATAAAATGATCATGCCTTGAATGAGTAAAACCATATCACGAGTAATAGATTGAAATTCAAAATCTAACTCTGCTCCACCCTGGAATAATGCTCCAAACAATAAACTAGCAAAAAATATACCAACAGGATGATTACGCCCCATTAACGCAACAGCTATACCTGTAAATCCATATCCAGCCGTGAAGTTTAATATTGCCCTATGTTGGACACCCATAAC
>JGI26112J46591_1000047_pt1 | contig 26053 bp, 18 predicted proteins | sample AOAMet1_08_M0_20_2_FD_46591 | JGI IMG/M metagenome (IMG submission 46591)
TCCCAATATTAACTTTGGTAAGTTTTAATCTATCAGCGTTTGGATGTTGTTCACAATAAACAACTTCTCCAACTATAAGTCCCTCTAGGCCTCCTTTAAACTGCTCATATTTTTCAATGCCCTCAACTTCTAAACCAATATCGGTAAGAATTTCTGAAACTTCTTCAATTTTTAAATCAATTTTTAAAAATTCTGATAACCAATTAAATGAAATGTTCATTAGATTTTATTATTTAAATTTCAAAGATACAATTAAGAATATTTAAATTAAATAATAAGTTAACTTATATGCTTCCACAAAAGAGTGTTTTTTGTTTTCTTATTATATTCTTCCTTAATTAATTTATTTTCAATTTTAATTAATTTTTGATCATTAGAAATAATCTTTTCAGCATCGTGTCTAGCTGATTCTAAAATTTCTTTATCTGTAATTATATTAGCTATCTTAAGATTTAACAATCCACTTTGTTGAGTACCCAATAAATTTCCAGGACCTCTAATTTCCATATCTACTTCAGCAACTTTGAAACCATCATTTGTACTAGTCATAGTTTTTATTCTTTTCCTTGCATCAGAACTAAGCTTATCAGATGTCATTAATATACAATAACTATTCTCAGAGCCTCTTCCAACTCTACCTCTTAACTGATGTAATTGCGACAATCCAAATTTTTCTGAACTTTCTATTACCATTACACTTGCATTAGGAATGTTCACACCCACTTCAATAACAGTGGTAGAAACCATAATATTAGTTTTTCCATCTTTAAATCTTTTCATTTCAAAGGCCTTGTCTTCAGATTTCATTCTGCCATGTAAAATGCTTAACTGATATTCTTTATTAGGAAATTCTCTAGAAATACTTTCATATCCGTCCATCAAATCCTTATAATCCATTGTTTTAGATTCTTCAATTAAAGGATAAACAATGTATACTTGTCTACCTTTTCTAATTTCATCTTTTAAAAATCTAAAGATTTCAAGCCTATTTCTATCTGATCTGTGAACTGTTTTTACTATTTTTCTTCCAGGTGGAAGTTCATCAATAATGGAAATATCCAAATCTCCATAAACGGTCATAGCTAATGTCCTTGGAATCGGAGTGGCTGTCATTACTAAAACATGTGGAGGATTAATATTTTTTTTCCAAAGCTTTGATCTTTGAGCTACTCCAAATTTATGTTGTTCATCAATTATAACAAACCCTAAATTTTTGAACTTTACTTTATCTTCTAAAACTGCATGTGTTCCAACTAAAATATCAATTTCACCGCCTTTAAGATCTGAAAATAATTTAACTCTATCTTTTTTTGAAGAAGAACCTGTTAATATGTTTACATTAATATTTATATTTTTTAATGAATCGTTTAAACTATTGTAGTGCTGTTGAGCTAAAATTTCTGTAGGCGCCAAAAAACAAACCTGAAAGTGATTGTCTATTGCAATTAACGAACTTAGTAAAGCAACAATTGTTTTTCCTGATCCTACATCACCCTGNAGAAGTCTATTCATTTGTGCATTTGATGAAAAATCTTTTCTTATTTCTTTAACTACTTTTTTTTGTGCATTAGTTAGTGAAAAAGATAAATGATCATTATAGAATTTATTAAAACTTTTACCAACTTTCGAGAAATTAAATCCTTTGAATTTAGACTTTTTAAAGATATTACTCATTAAAAATTCTAATTGTAAGTAAAAAAANTCCTCATACTTTAATCTAAATTCTGCTTTAGATAAAAGCATATGATTNGTAGGAAAATGAATNTTTTTATAAGCCAGTTGTTTGGAAATTAAAGAATGTTTTTCATTAATTTCTTTACTTAAATTTTCTTTTAGACAATCACTCGATTGTTTTAAAGTATTAAAAATTACTTCTCTAAAAAACTTATTAGTTATTCCTCTTGATAAAACCCTTTCATTTGAACTGTAGATTGGTAATAATCCTTTAANCTGTTTTTTAGTAAATTCTGAAAGCAAATCTAGTTCAGGATGCGCAATTGAGAATTTATTTAAATACCAGTTTGGTTTTCCATACAAGACATAATCAGTATTTAATTTGATTGATTTTTCTATCCATTTTGCACCTTTAAACCAAACTATTTCAATAGTATCATTTCCATTTTTAAATGTTCCTATTAATCTATTAGTTTTAATATTTTTAAAATAATAGAGATCTGTAAATTTTCCAATAATTTGTACGTCTGCAATAGATTTCTGAATTTCATTAATGTTGTGAAATTTAGTCCTATCAATATATCTAAAGGGAAAAAAATTTAATAAATCTAAATAAGTGAAAATTTGAAATTCTTTTTTTAAAATTTCAGCTCTGTTTGGCCCAACACCTTTCAAATAATCAATTGAAGTATTTAATAAATTTTCTTTCACTACACTAATATAATTTATTAACTTTATAAGGGAAAAAATAGAAGTATATTTCTATTAATTTTAATTATAAACTCATTGATTTGCAAGACTATTTAAATCAGTTAAATGACTCTCAAAAGCTTCCTACTATACACAAAGACGGGCCCGTAATGGTAATTGCTGGCGCTGGATCAGGAAAAACTAGAGTTTTAACTTATAGAATTGCCTATTTAATGGAAATGGGAGTTGATCCATTTTCAATTTTAGCTCTTACTTTTACTAATAAGGCAGCAAGGGAAATGAAAGAAAGAATTGGTTTAATTGTCGGGGCCTCTAAAGCTAAAACACTTTGGATGGGAACATTTCATTCAATTTTTGCAAGAATACTTAGATCAGAAGCAGATTATTTGGGTTATAGTTCAAATTTTTCAATTTATGATACTCAAGATTCTGAACGATTGATATCCTCAATAATAAAAGAATTAAAGCTTGATAAAGATCTTTATAAATACAGAAATATTAGAAATAGAATATCATCACTAAAAAACAACTTAGTTACTGTTAAGGCTTATTACAATAACCAAGAACTTATACAACAAGATAAAGAATCTAGAAGACCTATGTTCGGTAAAATCTATCAAACCTATGTTAATCGATGTTTTAAAGCGTCAGCTATGGATTTTGATGATTTATTACTTAAAACTAATGAACTATTAAATAGATTTCCAGAAGTTCTAAATAAGTATCAGCAAAGATTTAAATATATTCATGTAGATGAATATCAGGACACTAATCATTCGCAATATCTAATCGTAAAAGCATTAGCTGACAAGTTTGAAAATATTTGTGTAGTTGGAGACGATGCACAAAGTATTTACGGATTTAGAGGTGCGAATATTGAAAACATTTTATCATTTCAAAAAGATTATCCTAATTCATCTGTCTACAGATTAGAGCAAAATTATAGATCTACTCAAAATATAGTGAACGCAGCTAATTCAGTTATTAATAACAATTTAAACAAATTAGACAAAAAGGTTTGGACAGAAAATGAAATTGGTGAAAAAATTGAAATTAATCAAACTATTACAGATTCTGAAGAAGGTAGGTTTGTCGCTTCATCAATATTTGAAGCAAAATATAACCAACAGTTAAGAAATGACGAATTTGCTGTTCTTTACAGAACAAATGCTCAATCAAGATCAATCGAAGATGCTCTTAGAAGAAAAAATATTCCTTTTCAAATCTTTGGAGGTTTATCATTTTATCAAAGAAAAGAAATAAAAGATGTTTTAGCTTATTTAAGATTAATTGTTAATCCAAGTGATGAAGAAAGCTTAAAAAGAATAATAAATTATCCCCCAAGAGGCATAGGGCAAACAACATTAGAAAAAATTCAAATATTTTCGAACGAGAATAATCTTACAATTTTTGATGTAATTGAAGATATAAATAATTCTAACATCGGAATTAATAATGGCACAAAACAAAAGTTACATGATTTTTTATGTATGATTAAAAGCTTNCAAATTGAAAATGAGAATCTTAATGCATTAGAAATATTAAATGAAGTTTTGAAAAGGGTNGGTGTTATTAATTTACTTAAAAATGAAGGAACACCAGAATCTATAAGTAGAATTGAAAATATCGAAGAATTGATAAATGCAGTTCAAGACTTTATTGATGGTCAGAGGGAGATTGTTGATTCAAAANGTTCTTTGAGTGAATTTCTAGAAGATGTTGCTCTTATTTCGGATTTAGATAAAGACAGTAATAAATCAGAACCAAAAGTTTCTCTAATGACAATTCATTTAGCTAAAGGTTTGGAGTTTTCTAATGTATATATAGTTGGTTTAGAAGAGGACTTATTTCCTTCTGCTTTAAGTTCAACAACTAGATCTGATTTAGAAGAAGAAAGAAGATTATTTTATGTAGCCCTAACTAGAGCGAAGAAAAAAATAATATTATCTCATTCGAAAACNAGATATAGGTGGGGTAAATTAAATGANTGTGAACCTAGTAGGTTTATAAGTGAAATTAATCCTCAATTTATTAAAATAAATAATATAATAAACAGTAAAGTAAATTTTAATAAAAGCTCAGAAAGTAAGATAAGATTTAAAAAACCAGAAAGAAAATTAGCATTAAAAAAAATAACAAAAACAATTTTTCCCTCAAATAGTGTATTGGATTATATAGATATAAATATTGGTGATTCAATAATACACAATAGATTTGGAAAGGGAACAGTATTAACTACAGAGGGGATTGGGGGAGATAAAAAAGCTGAGGTAAAATTTGAAACAAGCGGGTTAAAAAAAATATTGTTAAAATTTGCAAAATATCAAAAAGTAGGTTAACCTCTNTATTTTCTTCTACCTTTACTTTCAGACCTGTTTCTTGACCTAGACCTAGATTTATTTTTAAAATCCCTTTTTGGTTTCGATCTCCTTTCACTTTTTTCTCTATTATATTTTTTTTCAATTTTTTCTTTAGAAACTGTAACTTTTAAATCGACTCCGTTGTGATCTAATTTTGAACTAGATTTTATCAAAGATTTAGTAATAGTTTTATCTATTTCAAAAATTGTATAAGATTGTCTAATATCAATACTTCCGATTTCAATTTCATTAGATTTAGTAATTCTATTTACTAAAGAGATTAACTCTATTGGAGTTATACCCTGTTTTCTACCAACATTAACAGAAAGATTTTCAAAATCTTTAGAACGTCTTCTTGATTTAGAAAAATCTTTTGATTTATTATCAGTTCCATTGTCACTTTTAATATCTCGACTTTTCTTATAATAATCCAAAAATCTATTAAATTCAGCAGAAACAAAATGTTTAATTAAATCTTCTCTACTTAGCCAATTTAGTTTCTCATAAATATCAGGAAGAAATGGAGAAATTTGTTTTTCATCTACTTTGACTTTTTCTATTTTTTCAATTAATTTAAAAAGTTGTTTGGAACAAATATCCTTTCCGGAGGGAACATCCATTTTTAAAAACTTAATCTGAGATTTATTTTCAATAGATTTTATTTTTCTAGATTCTCTTGAGTTAGAAATTACNACAGATATACCTTTATTACCAGCTCTTCCAGTCCTTCCACTTCGNTGTGTATAAACTTCAGGATCNTCAGGAAGAGAATAATTAATTACATGAGTTAAACTATTAACATCAAGCCCTCTAGCTGCAACATCGGTAGCTATAAGCATTTGAATGGTTTTATCTCTAAATCTTGACATTACATCGTCTCTTTGCGATTGACTTAAATCACCATGAATAGCATCAGCACTGTATCCATCATTAATAAATTTACTAGCTATATCTTTAGTTTCTCTTCTTGTTCTACAAAATACAATTCCATAAATTTCAGGATTAAAATCAGAAATTCTTTTCAAAGTTGCGTACTTGTCTCTGGAACTTACATTGTATATGTGATGCTCAACATTTTTAGATCCAGAGTTTAGTTTTTCAACAGTAATTTCATTTGCATCGTTCATAAATCTCTTTGATATACTACGAACTTCTTTTGACATTGTTGCAGAAAACAACAAAGTTTGTCTGTTTTCGGATGTTGTATCTAAAATAAAATCTAAATCATCTTTAAATCCCATACTTAACATCTCATCAGCTTCATCCAAAACAACTCTGTTGACTGATTTAAAATTTAAAACTTTTCTTTTAATTAAATCCTTTGTTCTTCCAGGTGTCCCAACAATAATATGGGTTCCCTTTCTTATAGCTTTTATTTGGTTTTCTATACTAGCACCACCATAAACAGGTGTAATCTTAATAGCTTTTAAAAATTTTGAATATGAAATTAAATCTTTAGAAATTTGAATACATAATTCTCTAGTAGGACAGAGAACTATAGTTTGAATATTTTTATTTTTTAAATCTATTTGTTGAATACTAGGTAGACCAAATGCTGCAGTTTTTCCTGTTCCAGTTTGTGCTAATGCAATTAAATCAGAACGATCATTTAATACTAACGGAATTGCTTTTTCTTGAACAGGTGTGGGGTTTTCAAATCCTAGTTCTGAAATTGACTCAATTAACTTNTGTTCAATTCCAAGATTTTTAAAATTATTCACTTTCTAAATTTAGGGTGCAAATGTCGACTATTATATTGGTAATCAAAGATATTTATACAAAAAAAAAGCATGACTTAATAGACATGCTTTTTTAANNTTATTGATAAATAAGCTCTTATTTTGAACCAACGGCTTTCATTCCTTGTTCAATTAAATCATAAAATTGATCTAATTTAGGAAGAACAACAATTCTAGTTCTTCTATTCTTTGATCTGTTTTCAGCAGTATCATTATCAGCAACAGGAACGTAGTAACTTCTTCCAGCTGCGGTCATTCTTTCAGGTTGAACTCCAAAATCATTTTGTAAAACTCTTACAACAGATGTTGCTCTTTTGACNCTCAAATCCCAATTATCTAATAATACTTCATTTTGAATTGACTGATCATCAGTATGTCCTTCTACTAAAAATTCAATTTCAGGTTTATCTAATACAACTTTAGCTACCTTTCCAAGAACTTCTTTTGCTCTTTCAGAAACGACATAACTACCACTATTAAATAATAATTTATCGGAAATAGAAATAAATACAACTCCTTTTTCAACATTTACTTCAATGTCTTTATCATTTATATCTATAAAAGTACCTTTTAAACTAGTTACCAATGCTAATGTTACGGAATCTCTTCTTGTTACAGCATCTCTCATTGTGTTAATCGTTAAATCTTTTTCTTTCATACTTTCTAAAGATTTTTCAAGATTTTCAGCACCTTTTTGTGAAAGGGTTGTTAAATTACCCATGTTGTTTATAAGATCTTGATTATTGGCTTTCAAAAAGGCAACTTGATCTTTTAAAGTTTTTAGACTTGCTTCTGAGTTAGTTTTGTCTTCAATACAAGCATTAAGTTTAATTGTAGCTGTATTTAACAAATCTTTATTTTGTTTATTAGTTGCTTCTAAAGCAGCATAATCTTTTTTAGAAATACAAGACGGAAATAAAACTGAAACAGTTAAAATAGTAAGAATTAATTTTTTCATAATATAATTTTATACTCAAATTTAAATAAAAAATTAAGATTAAAAATTAAAGTTAAGTTAAATCTGAAAATTTTTTTCTTCCTCTAAAAAAATACTGAACGAGAATTGATTTAATTGTATAATGTTTAGGTTTTGAACTTTTTGGTTTCGAATCATAATATTTATCCAAAATATTAAACTTAGAACCGTTTATACTAATTGAATTTTGAATTATAGCATTAAAAACTTCTTTAAAATGATTTAAATTTTTAGTAAATAAATAATAAAAAGCTAATAATAAGTTAACAGATTGAATTATAATTAGAGTAGGGGATAACCATTTAAAAAGATTTATATTTTTTATTAACATCCATCTTTGATTTCGGATATTATAAAAAAGTTTTTTTGGATTATCATAATTTAATGAACCACCACCTAAATGATAAACAACACTTTTAAACAAAAAACGTTTTTTAAAATTTGGTTTTAAGTTTGATAATCTCCAACATAAATCAATTTCTTCCATATGATTTATGAAATTTTCATCAAATCCATTAATTAACTCAAAGATTTCTTTTCTAATAAAAAAACATGCGCCAGATGCCCAAAAAATATCAATATTTTGGTCATATTGGCCTTTATCTTTTTCCACTGTATTAAACATTCTTCCTCTGCAATATGGATATCCAAAGTAATCAATAAATCCACCTGCTGCACCTGCGTATTCAAATTTATCTTTTTCATTAAAATCTAAAATTTTAGGCTGGGCAATTACGACAGATTTATTATTATAAAACTCTTCAATAATTGGAGTTAACCAACCCTCTGTTACTTGGACATCATTATTTAACAAACAATAAACTTCTTCTTTTATTTCTTTAAGACCTAGGTTGTAGCCCTTTGCATAACCATAATTTTTAGAGTTTATAATTAATTTAATTTTCGGATAATTTTTATTTAAATATTTAACAGAGTTATCTGAAGAATTATTATCAATTACATATATATTATGTTTATCAGAGTGTTTGACAACACTTGGTAAAAATTTTTTGAGATGATTTAAACCATTCCAGTTAAGAATTACAATAGCTATTTTCATTTAATTGGAAAATCTTTAACAAAAGTAAATTTTTTAGATAATTTATCTATCTTGAAATATATGTGATCTAGTCCATTTGTTACCATACAGTATTTTGAATTCAAGTTTAGATTGTAAATTGAAATTTGATCAAAAACATTTTGAGTTAGCTTAATTGACGGTGACTTGCATTCTACAAGCATTATTACATCACCCGTATTATTGTAAATTACTACGTCAAATCTTTTATTCAAACTATTGATTATTATTTGTTTTTCAACGGCAATGTGTGTAATTGGAATTTTTTTTAAAACTAAAAAATTTAGAACGTGCTGCCTAACCCATTCTTCTGGTGTTAAAAGAATAAATTTTTTTCTAAAAGAATCGAAAATAAAAGTTTTATTATCAATTTTTTTTAACTTAAATTCAAAGTCTGGAAAATTTAATTTTATCATGTTTAAAAAATGAATTTACAAGAAATTAATAGTATTATTTCAAAAATAAATAACAAAGTTTACAGTCCTGTTTATTTTTTAATGGGAGAAGAAACATATTACATAGATTTAATTAATGATTTGTTAGAAAATGAAGTCTTGAGTGAGGAAGAAAAAAGCTTTAATCAAACAATACTNTATGGAAAAGACACCTCNTGTGAAGAAATTATTTCTGTTTGCAAAAGGTTTCCAATGATGTCTAAATTTCAATTAGTCATAATTAAAGAGGCTCAAGATTTATCATCAAAAATCGATGGATTAGTAAATTACCTATTAAATCCTATGCATTCTACAATTTTGATAATTAATTACAAATACAAGACTCTTGATAAAAGAAAAAAAATTTATAAAGCAATTCAAAAATTTGGTTTGATTTTAAATTCTAAAAAACCTTATGAAAATCAGGTTTCTACTTGGATTTCTAATAAATTAAAAGAAGATAATTACTCAATAGACATTAAAGCAAATCAAATGCTTGTTGAGTTCTTAGGGAGCGATTTAAAAATGATAAACAATCAACTCAATAAACTAAAATTATTAAAACCTGAAAACAACAATATTGATCCAAAGCTAATTGAAAAAAATATTGGAATAAGTAAAGATTTTAACATTTTTGAGTTAAGAAATGCAATAGGATCAGGGAATTTAAGTAAAGCATTAGTTATTGGTGATTATTTTTCTAGTAACATTAAAGCATACCCGATCCAATTGGTGTTAAGTTCATTATTTAATTATTTTATTCAATTATTCCAATTTCACAGCCTAAATAATAAATCTGATATAAATGTAGCCTCGACGCTTGGAATTAATAAATTTTTTGTAAAAGATTATCACAAAGCATCTAGAATTTATCCTATGAAGAAGATATCTTTAATAATTACTATGATTAAAAATACTGATCTGAAATCTAAAGGATATAGCGTGAGTAGCAACTCACAACAAAATGTTCTTAATCAATTAATAGTTCAAATAATGAGCTAAATAAGTTCAGGGTAATTATTTGGATCATATTCATTCATTATACTGTAAGCTGTTTCAATTATATCATCAACTGATGGTTTTGAAAAGTAATCTCCGTCAGTTCCATAAGCTGGTCTGTGTGATTTTGAAGTTAATGTTAATGGGCTCGAATCTAAAAATTTAAAACCATCACGTTCTTGTATTATTTTTTGCAAAATATATGAGGAAGCTCCACCTGGAAGATCTTCATCGATTATTAACAACTTATTGGTTTTTTTTAAACTTTCAATGATTAAATTAGAATTATCAAATGGAATTAAACATTGAACATCAATAATTTCACAACTAACACCTAAATCTTCTAGTTCAATAGATGCTTTTTCAACTAACCTTAGAGTAGAGCCATACGAAACTACAGTAATTTGATTTCCATTCTTAATTTTTTCAGATTCACCAATTAGAACAGTAAATTCTGATAAATTTTCCGGTTGTTTTTCTTTTAAACGATATCCGTTTAATGACTCNATGATTACTGCTGGTTCTTCACATTGTAACAAAGAATTATACATCCCACTGGCCTGTACCATATTTCTAGGTACAAGTATGTTAATTCCTCTTAATGTTGATAATAATGCACCCATGGGAGAACCCGAATGCCATATTCCTTCAAGTCTATGTCCTCTGGTTCTGATAATTAATGGAGCGATTTGCCTACCAAAAGTTCTGTAATGAAGAGTAGCTAAATCATCACTTAATATTTGTAAAGCATATAACATATAATCTAAATACTGAATTTCAGCAATTGGCCTAAAACCTCTTAAGGCTAAACCAATACCTTCTCCAACGATAGATGCTTCTCTTATTCCTCTATCAGAAACTCTTTCTACACCATGAATATCTTGTAAACCCTCTAGACCCTGGTTAACATCACCGATTTTTCCAGAATCTTCTCCAAAAATCATTAAATTATCATGTTTAGATAATAGGTTGTCAAAATTATTTCTTAAAATAATTCTACCATCTACTTTCTTTGACTCAGAACTGTAAATTGGATCTATTTTTTTAACACTTTTATAGTTAGTATTATATTCATTATAAAGTTTTGAACTATATATTTTATTTTGTTCAGTTGAAAAACTAACAATCCAGTTTTTAAGGGAGTCTATATATGTAGAATTTTCATTTAATAGTGTACGTAAAACTTTTCTCGCATTTGATAATATATCCTTTTTGTTTGGTTCTTTAATTCTTGAAAGTTCTGAAATGAAAACATTCAATTTATAATTTGAATGTTTTTTTGATATATTATCTAATAATTTAATATAGTCATCTCTAGTTGTTAGAATTGGGTTTATGTACGTTTCCCAAGCTTCTTTCTTAGAAATTCTAACATTATCCTTACATCTAGATTCTATTGCAAGTAAGTCCTCTTCGTTTGAGATACTATTATCAAGAATCCATTGTCTCATTTTGACATTACAATCATTAACTTTTTCCCATTCTAGCCTTTCTTTGGATTTATATCTTTCGTGTGAACCAGAGGATGAATGACCAATTGGTTGCGTTAATTCTTTAACATGAACTATAACAGGAACATGCTCAACTCTTGCTATATCACTAGCCTTTTGATAAGTATTTATTAAATCAGGATAGCTCCAACCATTAACTGTAAGTATTTCAAAACCTTTTTTCGAAGATGTTCTTTTAAAACCAGAAAGAGCTTCAGAAATATCTTCTTTAATGGTTTGATCTTTATTTTCTACAGAAATCCCATATTTATCATCCCAAATACTAATTACCATTGGAACCTGATGAACTCCAGCTGCATTTAAAACTTCAAAAAAAACACCTTCACTAGTACTTGCATTGCCAATTGTTCCCCAAGCAATTTCATTTCCGTTTTTGGTAAAATCCTTAGAGTTTTTAAAATTTAATTTCCTATACAATTTAGAGGCTTGAGCAAGACCTAGTAATCTTGGCATTTGAGAACCTGTACATGAAATATCAGAACTAGAATTTTTATATTCAATCGATTTTTTCCAAGATCCATCATTATTTAAAAGCGGGGTATTGAAATGTGCACCCATTTGTCGTCCGGCTGACATGGGTTCTTCATCAATATCTGTATTTGCATATAAACCTGAAAAAATTTGTTTGACTGTTAACTCGTTGATAGCCATCATAAAAGTTTGATCTCTATAATAACCTGATCGAAAATCTCCTTTTTGAAAAACTTTTGCCAATGCAATTTGAGGTAATTCTTTACCGTCTCCAAAAATACCGAACTTTGCTTTCCCACTCAAAACCTCTCTTCTTCCGAGTAAACTAGCTTCTCTACTGGTAACTATTATTTTATAATCTTCTAAAACTTGTTGTTTAAAAGTTTCAAATGTAATTTCTTTGTTAAGATCAATGATGTTTTCCATTAAGAAATTTAGGTTAGCAAATTTAAAAAAAAAAGATATTGATTCCTATTTGTTTATTAAAACCATCGTCTTGTAAACAAACCAGATAATGTATCAGGATCTAGAGATATTTTAAATCTTATCTTGCTCAAGTAATTATACTGGTTTAGCTCATTTCCTAAAGATGAATAAATAGGAAAATATAATTCAAAATAATCAGTAAAAAGATTTAATCTTATTCCCGATTCATATTGAAAATTTAAATCTTCATTAAGATTTTTAATCGCAGAAATACCTGTATAACCTTCAATCCATTGCCATACAGTTATTCCAGAATTTAAAGATATTATGTAATCATTGGCATATTCATAATTAATTTTAGATTTAAACCCACCCTCTGATCCTATGTACTGCTGACTATAAAATCCTGAATTTTCAGATCTTCCTAGTAAATTAGTGCTAAATAAATAATCTCTAGCTCTAAACGAAGAAAAACTAAAGTAATCATCTTTAGTATTATTTTTAATAAATTTTCCTACAAACAATCTAACATTATACTGTCTATTTGTTTTATAATAATTTCTGTAATTAAATGTTATTGAACTTTTTATAAAATCTTTATTAATTTGAAAATCTGATTTAAAATTAAATGCTTTTTCAACACTTGAATTAGCTGATATATATTTAAAATTTAAAATATTATAGTTGGGATAATCAATAGAATTAGAATTATCTTCTCTAAAAACACTTATATATCTCATACTTAATATTTGTCTAGAATTTGATCTTAAATCTTTATCCCTAAAAGCTAATACAATGGAGGGAAAGAAGGTGTTGTATGAAAGATCGTCTTTATAGTGAAATGTTGAAGCACCAACAAAATAATTAACACTATATAAGTTGTTATTCTTATTTGAATTGTAGTTAGTATATTTTAAATTAATAGTTCCTAAAAGTTCATTTTGTTTTGTTGAATAACTCGGTTCAAATTTATAATTAAATGATCGTTTAATTGGGGTTGAATTTGAAAAAGAAAAACCTGGCATTAAGCCATCATAAAGATTATAATCAAAAGTAGGGATATAGAATAATTGATTATTTAAATCATTTTTAAAGTCTCTAAATAATACAAATTTTGTTTTTTTCTTAATTTTTTCAATAGAAGAATAATTATTAGAAAAATTATACTCTGAAAAATATTTATCAGGATTAATAATTATTTTATTTTTAGAATTAACATTTATAATGGTGTCATTTTTAAACTGATTAATCCACTTAGTTTCAGATTTATTATTAAGATCTTTTAAAGTAATTTTTAAGGGAAGACTTATGCCGGAGTTATTTTTTATCAAAAACTTATGATTGTTTTGAATAGATTCAATTTTTTTAACTGAAAAATCGATAATATTATCATATTTCAGATAATTTATAAACCAAGCAATCTTTTCTCCGTTATTTTTGTAAAACACATCAATAAAAGTTTTGTCGCTAGAGATAAGTTTGTTGTCAATTGAAAATTCATAAATACTTTTTAACACATTTTGGTCTCCAATAAAATCGTCTACCATTTTTAAAGCAAGTCCAGATTTATAAGGATTTATCACTTTATGATTTATCATTGTTAATGAATCTATTGGTGAATCTATTGGCTGAGAAATGTTTCTACTTGTGATAATATTATCAAATATTCTATACTGATCGTTAAATTTAAATTTTGAGTACTCTCTGTTCTTAATAATGGATAACTTAGAAAATTTTCCGATTAAATTTAGTTCTGGATAATATTTCTCAATATAATCAATCAACAAAAAAACTTCAATTCCTTTTAGTTGCCAATAATTTTTTCTTTTATGAATAGGATATAAATTGTTTAAATAACTTGAAATTACAAGTTTTAAAACTGAAAACTCTTGAATAAATGTATTATCAAATGGATTTAAAAGTTCTGGAATATTATTTAATCCATACACAGGATCCTTATCTTGATTAAACTTAGAAAGAACCATATTATTAATTGGGTAGATACCAAGTTTGCTTTCTACATAATTGAAAGTCTTATTTAAAATCAAATCAAAATTTAAAGAATCATTTGAATCCGGTTTAGATATTAATTTATTTCCAGTTTTGTTATCTACATAACTAATTACTTTATAAATTAAAGAGTCTGTTTTATTTTTTTTAATATTACCAATATCTGTAATTACTGTGTTATTTTTTAGTTTAAAACTTTCAAAGGATTTCTTATTAGTAATTATGATCGGATTATAAATTCTCTTTTCCTTTTCAGAAATTAAAGTTTTAAATGTATCACTAGTTATAACTGAATCTATTTTAAAATCAGAAATTAACTTGAATTTTAAAGGATAAGTTATTTTAAACTTATAAAATGAAGGGTCTAATGAATTATCATTTAAATCTAGGTTACTTTCAATTAGCCAATCATTATCTACAACTTTAGCTAAAGTTATGAACCATTCAGAAAGATTGATATTATTTTCTTTATCTATTCCATAACCTGTAAAATCACTTATAGGGATTTTTATATTGTATTTTATGTTTATTCTAATTTTTTGATTTGGCNTTAAGGCNTTCGAAAGTTTTACTTTAACTAAATCAATATTTACTTTCAATCTTGTATGCTCAAGAATGATACTGTCAGACTTTATATGAATTATATTAGTAAAGCCTCTTTGATTTTTAGTAGACCTTTGAAAGTTAAGAGTAAAATCTTCAGAAAGCCGTTTTCCAAGTGGAGTTTTAGGATTTGAGTAGGAGTGAGCCCAATCATTTAAAATAATATAATTTAAACTATTAGAAGTAGTATTAGTAAAATCTATAGTCTGATAAATCTCAACTAATCTATTATTAACATCAAAATTTGCATCAATAAAATACTCGTTTTCTTGAGAAAATACATTACTTATTAAAAAAAGAAAAAGTAATGATAAACATTTTCTCATAAGAATAGTTAAAAAAATTAAAAGTTAGGCTTAAACCCTTTCTTATCGTAAAACTTAGTTAATATGTCTGTAACTTCTTTAGGAGAATCAACAATAGATATAAGATTTAGATCTTTTTCTGAAACATAATTATGATCTGATAATAATTGTTCTTTGATCCAATCAATACAACCTTTCCAGAACGATTTTCCAACTAAAATTATAGGAAACTTTTCAGCTTTCTTAGTTTGTATCAATGTTAGAGCTTCAAATAGTTCATCTAAAGTTCCAAACCCACCTGGCATAACAACGAAAGCTTGGGCGTATTTCATAAACATTACTTTTCTAACAAAAAAGTAATCAAAGAGCAATGATTTATCATCATCAACGTAGGGGTTTGTGCTAGATTCAAAAGGGAGCTTAATACTTAACCCAACTGAAGATCCTAAAGCTTTTTTAGCGCCTTTATTAGCTGCTTCCATTATACCTGGACCACCACCACTAATTATTCCAAATCCAAGATCTACTATTTTTTCAGCAATATCAGTTGTTAATACATAATGTGGGTGATCAGGCATCGTTCTAGCAGAACCAAATATAGAAACACATGGACCTATTTTACTGAGTTTTTCAAATCCTTCAACAAATTCGCCCATTATTTTAAATACAGACCAAGAGTCATTTGTTTTTACCTCATTCCAACCTTTCAAATTTTTACTATGCATAAAACTAAGTTAGTTCTTTTTTTAAATAAACAGCTGTTGGACTACTTTCAACTTTTATTAAATCCTCAGGTTTTCCACTGAAAATAATTTGCCCACCGAGTTTTCCTCCATTGGGACCAATTTCAATAATATGATCAACTGTCTTAATAACATCCATATTATGTTCTATAATTATAACAGTATTTCCTTTGTTTACAAGTTTATTAATCATTTCAAGTAAAACCTTAATATCCTGAAAATGAAGTCCGGTAGTAGGCTCATCTAAAATATAAAAGGTATTTCCTGTATCTTTTTTTGAAAGTTCTGAAGCTAACTTAATTCTTTGAGCTTCACCACCTGATAATGTCGTAGATTGTTGGCCTAAAGTAACATAACCTAAACCTACTTCTTTTAAAGTTTTTAATTTTCTTAAAATTTTTGGAAAATTTTCAAAAAAATCACAACTTTCATTTATAGTCATACTTAATATATCAGCAATAGATTTACCCTTATATCTAATTTCTAATGTTTCTCTATTAAATCTCTTTCCCTGGCAATCATCGCAGTTAATATAAACATCTGGGAGAAAATTCATTTCTATTTTTCTTAGTCCTCCACCTTGACATGTTTCACATCTTCCACCAACAACATTAAAGCTAAATCTTCCCGGCTTATAACCTCTTATAAGTGATTCTTGTGTCATACAAAACAAAGATCTAATATCACTGTAAACTCCAGTGTATGTTGCTGGATTACTTCTTGGTGTTCTTCCGATTGGAGATTGATTGATTTCTATAACCTTATCAATATGTTTTAATCCACTAATATTTTTATAAGGAAGAGGTTCTTTAACTCCGTTAAAAAAATGATTATTTAATATTGGATATAATGTTTCATTAATTAAAGTAGATTTTCCACTACCTGAAACACCAGTGACACCAATAATCAAACCAAGTGGGAAATCAACATCTATGTTTTTTAAATTATTTCCTGTGCATCCTTCAATCCTTAATTTATTTTTAGACATTCTTCTTAATTCTGGAACAGGAATAGTTTTAATATTTTTTAAAAATTGCGATGTAATTGTATTGGTTTTTAAAATTTCTTTATAAGTTCCATTAAAAATAATTTCTCCACCATTTTTTCCTGCATATGGGCCAACATCAATTATACAATCTGCTTTTTCCATAATTTCTTTATCATGTTCTACAACAATTATAGTATTACCCAAGTCTCTTAACTTTTTAAGAGATTCTATTAACTTTGAGTTGTCTCTTTGATGAAGTCCAATACTTGGTTCGTCCAATATATATAATACTCCAACCAATTGAGATCCAATTTGGGTAGCTAATCTAATTCTTTGAGATTCTCCACCTGAAAGAGATTTAGTAGGTCTGTTTAAAGAAAGATAATCTAGCCCTACGTTTAATAAAAAATCTAATCTTTTATTAATTTCTTTTATTATTTCTGATCCAATTATTTTATTTCTTTCACTAAGTTTTGGCTCTACAGAACTAAACCAGTTTTTTAAATCGACTATATCTAAGCTACTTAAATCATGAATGTTTTTATTGTCAATAAAAAAATAACTTGACTCTTTGTTTAGCCTCGAACCATTACAAGTTTCACATTTAACATTATCCATAAACCCATTCGCCCATCTTTTGATTCTAGCGCTGTAAATTTCATTTGCTTGGTTTTCAATAAAAGGTATAACTCCTTCAAAATCTATTTCATATTTCCTGGTTAAACCCAATGATTTTGATTCGACAGAAAAGGATTCGTTTCCTCCAAACAAAATAATTTCTATTGCTTTTTTAGGAATCTTGCTAATAGGATCTTTAATACTAAAATTATATCGTTCAGAAATTGTTTCTATTTGTTTAAAAATCCAGCTACTCTTATAATTACCTAAAGGCACAAGTCCACCACTATAGATTGAAATACTTTTATCTGGTATAACTAAATCAATATTTACTTTATTTAATTTTCCCAAACCATTACATTTTTTGCACATTCCTTTGGGAGAATTAAACGAAAATGAATTAGGTTCAGGTTTTTCATAAGATATTCCAGTTGAAGGACAAATTAAACTTCTACTGTAATACGTATTAGAATTGTCTTCTTCGTTAACAATTAACAATGAATTGTTTCCATGATACATCGCAGTAATTAAACTATCTTTTAATCTCTTTTTAGATGTTTCGTTATTTTTTAATATTATTCTATCTATAACAATTTCTATATCATGTATCTTATACCTGTCTAATTTCAAGTTTGGTTTTAATTCCGTAATAACACCATCTATTCTAGCTTTTAAAAAACCCTGTTTTTGAATAGAAGAAAAAAGTTCCCTGTAATGGCCCTTTCTTGCCTTTACAACAGGGGATAGAATAGTAATTTTTTTTTCTTTAAAATTATTAAAAACTAAGTCAATAATTTCATCATCAGTGTAACTGATCATTTTTTCGTTTGAATTATAACTGAATGCTTCACCCACTCGTGAATAAAATAATCTTAAATAATCATATATCTCGGTTATAGTTCCAACAGTTGATCTTGGATTTTTTGATGTTGTTTTTTGCTCAATTGCTATTACAGGAGATAGTCCATCAATCTTATCAACATCAGGCCTCTCTAATCCTCCAATAAACTGCCTTGCATAGGCTGAAAAAGTTTCAATATATCTTCTTTGTCCCTCAGCATAAATAGTGTCAAATGCCAAAGATGATTTTCCACTTCCAGAAATACCTGTAATAACAACAAATTTGTTTCTAGGAATATTTACATCAATATTCTTTAAGTTATGTACTCTTGCGCCTTGTACTAAAATGTTATTACTCATTTAAAAAATCAAGGTTGCAAATTACGATAATATATGTAATTTTTAGAAGAAGTTTTGTTTAATATCCAATACTTTTATCATCACCTCTTTTATCTTCTCCACCATAAAATATTTTATTTTCGTCAATGTATATTGCATCCACTCGACCAATAGTGGAATGATTGGAATTCAATATATATCCTTTTTTAACTAAATTATCTTTGACTTTTTCTGAAAATATATTTTTTTCATAAAATATTTTGTCTGGAAGCCATGTGTGATGGAATCTGGAAGCATCAACAGATTGTTGCATATTAAAGTCAAATTCATAAAAATTAATTAATGTTTGTAGCACTGAAGTTATAATCGTTGGACCTCCAGGACTACCTAATACCATTGAAAGATTTCCGTTTAATTCTACAATTGATGGTGTCATAGAGCTCAACATACGTTTTTCGGGTTCAATTGAATTAGTTTTTCCACCAATTAACCCATACATGTTGGGAGAACCTGGTTTAATAGAAAAATCATCCATTTCATTATTTAAAAAAAATCCAAGTTCTGGCGCTATGAGTTTTGATCCATAATTACCGTTTAAAGTTGTAGTAACTGAAACTGCATTTCCAAATTTATCTACAATTGAATAATGAGTAGTTTCATTACTTTCATTAATTAATAATTCACCAGGACTAATATTTTCAGAGGGCTGAGCTTTGTCGAAACTAAATAAATTAAATCTTGACTTTAAATAGTCTTTATCTAACAATTCATTTATTGGAATATAATTAAAATCAGGATCCCCTAAATATTTACTCCTATCAGAAAAAGACAGTTTTTCTGCTTCAACTAATAATTGAATATATTTTTCACTGTTATGTCCTAATTCATTTAAATCATAATTTTCAATCATTTGTAAAATCTGACCTAAAACAATACCACCACTTGATGGAGGTCCCATTGTAATAATATTTAGATTTTTATATTTTAATTCCAGTGATTCTCTCCAGACAGGCTTATATAATGCAAAGTCTTCTTTGGTGATAATCCCACCCTTTTCAATTATGTATGAAGACAATGTGTTGGCAATTTCTCCTTTGTAAAATTCATCAGCACCATTATTTGAAATTGCAGTAAGGGTTTTAGCTAAAGGTTTATTTATAAATAAATCATCTTTTTTAAAAGTCTTGTTAAACAAATCTATAGAATCATTTAATTTCAGTATCAAATCTTTATAATTATTGATAGTATTTACTTGATTTGAAGTTAGTTTATAACCATTATTAGCTAAATCAATTGCTGGTTGGAATAATTCTTTAATTGGAATAGATCCAAATTTATCATGGATCTCAAATAGTCCTGCTATAGTTCCTGGAACTCCAATAGCAAGAGCTCCGTTCTGACTTAATCCTTTGATCACTTGATTGTTGTCATCTAAATACATATCTACTTTAGAATTAATTGGTGCTTTCTCTCTATAATCAAGAGTTCCATTTTTGCCATCTGACAATCTGTAAACCATAAAGCCTCCACCACCCAAATTACCAGCGTTTGGATAAACAACGGCAAGGGCTAAATCTGTAGCTATCATAGCGTCAAATGCATTTCCTCCTCTTTTAAGTATATCGATACCTGCTTTTGAAGCTTCATGTTTCGCTGAAACAACCATCCCGCTTCTATAATTATTATCACAAGAAATCAATTGAACAATAAGCAATAAATAGAAAAGAGAATTTTTGAACATAATTGTAAATGTTTTATATAAAACTAATATAAAATATTAATCTAGTTGTATCTTTGAAGCATGACATTAATTAAATCAATTTCAGGAATTAGAGGAACAATTGGGGGTAAATTTGGAGATAATCTTACTCCAATTGATGCGGTAAATTTTGGTTGTGCATACGGACAATGGATTTTAAACAGAAATCCTAATAAAAAACCAACTGTGGTTATTGGTAGAGATGCAAGAATTTCCGGTCAAATGATTCAAAATTTTGTTCAAAATTCTTTAATATCACTTGGAATTAATGTAATCGATTTAGACTTGTCAACAACTCCAACAGTTGAATTAATGGTAAAAGAATATAATGCTGATGGAGGAATAATTATAACTGCAAGTCATAATCCAACTGAGTGGAATGCGTTAAAATTATTAGATGAAAACGGAGAGTTTTTAAATTCGGTTGAAGGAGAAAAAATTATTGATATTTCTGAATCAAAAAAATTTATTTTTTCAAATGTTCATGAGTTAGGTAAGATTTATAAGTCTAATGATTCAATGAAAAAACACATAGAATGTGTTCTAAATTTGAATTTAGTTGATGTAGAAAAAATTAAATCAAAAAAAATTAAAGTAGTAGTAGATGCTGTAAATTCTACTGGAGGATTAATTGTTCCTGATTTTTAGAAGAATTAAACATTGAAGTTATCAAACTTTATTGTGAGCCAAATGGAGATTTTCCACATAATCCTGAACCATTAAAAAAAAATCTAACAGAACTGTCAAAAAAGGTTATTGAATGTAATGCTGATCTAGGTATTGCTGTAGATCCTGATGTAGACAGGTTAGTTTTTGTATGTGAAGATGGTGAATTATTTGGAGAAGAAAATACTCTTGTTGCTTGTGCTGACTACGTACTTTCTAAAACACCGGGTTCAACTGTGTCTAATTTGTCTTCATCCCGAGCTCTAAATGATATTACCAAAAAACATAATCAAGTTCATTACTACAGTGCAGTTGGTGAAGTTAACGTTGTGGATAAAATGAAGAAATGTAAAGCAGTAATAGGAGGAGAGGGAAATGGGGGAGTAATATANCCTAAAAGTCATTATGGTAGGGACTCTATTGTTGGAATAGGTTTATTTCTATCATTGTATGTTGAGCGCGGATTAATTGCTAGTAAGTTGCTTGAAACATATCCTAAATACTTTATGGTTAAAGAAAAAATAAATCTTTCTCCATCATTAGATGTTGATAATATTTTAGGACAAATTGCTGAAAAATATAAGAACGAAAATATTGATTTAGTAGATGGAGTAAGAATTGATTTTAAAGACAGCTGGGTACAATTAAGAAAATCTAATACAGAACCTATAATTAGAATTTATAGTGAAGCTAAGAGTAACGATAAAGCTTCAGAGTTAATTAAAGAAATTGAAATTTTAATTAAGAATATAATTAGTTAATCTTTTGGCGCTTTATCCTTGTGTTTAAACCTGTTGTGTGTCCAATAATAGTATTCCGGAATTTCTCTTATTTGCTTCTCAAGCATATTTAAGTATATATCTGTAATCTGATAGTCTTCATACTCATTTGGAAATTCAGAAATTAATTCGACAACTACCTTATAATACCCTCTTTTTACTTTTACTACTTTCCCAAAAACAACAGGAATGTCATGCTGTTTAGCAATTCTTTCAGACCCAGTAAAAACTGGAACTTTAATTCCTAAAAACTCCTTCCAATAGGTTACTGACCTAATTTGAGCTGATTGATCAGCTGCCATTCCATATAAAAATAACTTGTTTTCTTTAAGTTGTTTTTTAATGTATGATCCCGCTTCATATCTTGAAATTAATTTTGAACCGTGTCTTAATCTAAATTTTTTTATCAATACTTCTAGACTTTTATTTGATAGAGGAGTATAAACTGCAAAAGGAAGCTGAGGGACATGATAATTAATAGACAAAAACCATTCAAAACCACCGTAATGAGATGTCATAAACATCACACTTTTATTCTTTTTCTCTAAATCATAAAAAATCTCAGGATTCTCGATATAAAATCTTTTTTTCATCTCCTTAGGAGATATTGAATAAAATTTTAACATTTCAAAAAATACATCAGTAAAATGTTTATAAAATTCTTTTTCAATTCTAATTAAATCATTATTTGATTTTGCAACTTTTGATAATTCAAGATTTTTTCTTACTATTTTTCTTCGAAAACCAATAATATAATAAGACAGATAAAAAATTAAATCTGAAATAAAATACAATACTTTGAAGGGCAGAATTGATATAAATAAAAGTAACGGGTAAATAAAAAATCTTGTTATTAAATTCATTATTGCAAATCTATTATATTATTATCATAATTAATTGATTATAATTAAATTCATATAAGAATGTTTTTATATATTTAAAATTAAATTAAAAAAACAATTATGAAAAAATTTACAACTTTATTATTAATATTCTTTGCATTAAGCATTTATTCTCAAGAAAGAACCCATTGGCAAGCATATTCATTCTCAATAGATAGCTCAGATGAAGAAACGGTAGTTTCTTTACTTGATAAGCAATTCTCTTCAAACAAAACTGAAGGAGTTACAGCATATCTGTACAGTGTTATGTTTTCAGATTCAGAATTTGATGCGACTCACCAAGTTATTTTTACTGGAAATGCTGATGCATTAAATAAGATGTGGTCTTCAGGCCCTAATTTAGAAACTCAATTATTTTTTAGTAAAATGAATAATTATTTTAAAGAGGGTGGAAGTTCTGGAAATGGAACTACTGTATTAAATTTTAATTCAGAAACCGTATTTCCATTTCAAGTGGTTTCAATTATTAATTCAAAATCTTGGTCAAGTCGTGATATTATGAGAAGTACTATGAAAAGCTTAAACGAAAAATATCCAAGAAAAGATAGAGGAACAATTCACGGAAACATTAGAAGTGGTGTTCATCCAGAGGGAACTCATTACTTTGTTGCTGGATATAAGTCATATGGTGATTTATTAGAATCAGATAGAGATTTTAGAATCAGTAATCCTAATTACATGAAAGACAGACTTAAAATGAATAAGGATGTTGATTGGAATACTTTCAAAACTGTAAGAAAATTCACAAGAGTTCTTGTAAAAAAGTGGTAATAATTAAATTATTATAAAAAATTAACCCAGAATATATTCTGGGTTTTTTTTTATATACTTTTGAAAAATGCTTTTTATCATTATTATAATTACTTGTATATTTTCAATAAAAGGGTTCAAAAATTTAACTTTTTTTAATAAATATAAATTTCAAATCCAGTCAATCAACAAAGGAGAAAAATATCGAATGTGGTCTTCTGCATTTTTACATGCTGATTACAGTCACTTATTTTTTAACTTATTTACTTTATGGGTTTTTTCTGGGGCTATACTTATGAAACTTGGAGGACTCTATTATTTAATTATTTACTTATTGAGTCTTTATTTTGGTAATTTATTTACATTAAAACAACATAAAAATCAAATTTTATATTCTGCTGTAGGAGCAAGTGGGGCTGTAACTGGAATTGTTTATTCATCTATATTATTATTTCCAGAAATGAAACTAGCTTTAATATTCTTTCCAATACCGTTACCATCCTATGTTTTTGGATTATGCTACATTTTATATTCAATATACGGAATGAAAAAAAACACTGGAAACATTGGACATTCAGCACACTTAGGTGGAGCTATAGCCGGAATGATTATTACGATACTCATTCAGCCATCTATTTTAGCAAATCAAACTTGGTTAGTGCTTTTATTACTAACTCCATTTATTATACTTTATTACGATAAAAAAAACAGTTTATTTTAATTGCTTGGCAATCATTGCAGCTAGATCATTTCCCTTAACATCAATCCCAATTATATTTTTGGATTCGTCTAACACAAAAGTTGTGGGCATTTGAATAACCTTATACAGTTTAGCTATTGGCTCTCCCCAAAATTTTAAATTTGAAATATGAACCCAATCCTTAATATTATCATTTTCTATTGCATTAACCCATGATTCCATGTCTCTGTCAAGTGAAACTCCAACAATTTGAAACTCACTGTCAGTATACTTAGATTTTAAATCAACCAAGCTAGGATTTTCAACTCTACAAGGGGCACACCAAGAAGCCCAAAAATCTAATAATATCACTTTAGACTTAACATCACTTAGAGATACAGGTTCAGCAAACAAACCTGGCCCTGTAAAATCAGGAGCTAAACTTCCAACAGAGGGAGTATCATTATTTTTTTTCATCTCTTCTATTTTATTTTTAATTTCTGTAGAAGATTTTGTGCTTTTAATTATGTCTGTAAATCGGGAAAAATATGATTCAATTATATCAAGATCAATCTCTTTATTCATAAGCATTCTCTGAAGGATAAGAGATGATAAATAAGAATCATTATTTTCTACAATAAAACTTTCCTCATATTTTCTTAACTTATCTTTCAATGACTCAAATTGACTGTTCAGATCACTCATAAGAAGAGTATCTCTCGCAAAATTAGCATTTCTCATTTCAGATTGAACCTTGTTTAATTCAATATAAAAATCTTTAGTTTTTAGTTTGTATGTACTAAAGTCATCATTTGATTTAGTTCCCAACACTCTGGAAGTTCTTAAACTGTCTTTATACACTTTAACATTTATAGTTCCAGGTTCAATAACTACAGGAAGGTTTTCTCTTTGCTTGTCAAAAACCACGTAGTGCATTTCTGGGACAGATATTGAATCTGTGAATGAAAACTTACCTTCAAAAACTTTAGTTGAATCTACAACAACCGGCAAATTACTTTCACCAAGTTTTACCAAAAAAACATTTAAATCTTCATCATGATTTGTTTCAGCATTTATAGTAAAGGTATTATTTGAACAACCGTATGAGATAAATAGAATTAATAATAAATAAATATATTTTTTCATTGGAGTTTGAATAAAATTTAACTTTGACAAATATAATATTTAAATATTGATAGCTATCAATGAAAGTTATAAGTGAAATTGTTAATGAAATTAAGTTAATTACGGGTGATAAACATGTAATAACTAGCAAATGGGGAAAAGAACCGTTTAGCAAGGGTTGGAGATATGGAGAGGGTGAAACATTAGCTGTTGTTAAACCAGGTACACTATTAGATATTTGGAAAATTTTACAGAAATGTATTGAATATGACGTTATTGTAATAATGCAAGCTGCTAATACTGGTTTAACTGGAGGTTCAACTCCTTTTGGAAAGGGTTACGATAGATCAATTATAATTATAAATACATTAAGAATAAAATCTATTCATGTTATTGAAAATGGCAAACAAATTATTGCTCTTCCTGGAAGTAGTTTATATGATTTAGAAAATAAACTTAAACCATTTAAAAAAGAACCACATTCTGTTATTGGTTCAACTTCAATTGGAGCTTCTATTGTAGGAGGGGTTTGCAATAATTCAGGTGGATCTTTAGTTCACAGAGGACC
>JGI26112J46591_1000054_pt1 | contig 23768 bp, 22 predicted proteins | sample AOAMet1_08_M0_20_2_FD_46591 | JGI IMG/M metagenome (IMG submission 46591)
TCAGACTTTTCTCTTGAGAATAAAGTTGCTCTGATAACTGGTGGTACTAGCGGATTAGGAAAAATGATGGCACTTGCGCTTGCAAAAGCAGGCGCATTTGTCTGGATTGCGAGTAGTCGAGATAATGCAGATGAAACGCTCAAAGAATTAAAAGATCAGGGCACTGAGGGGCGATTCATTCAACTGGATGTCACTTCCAGTGAAGCCCTTGAAAATGTTGTCTCCCTGATCCATCAAGAGTCCAATCGAATAGATATTTTAGTGAATGCAGCAGGAATTAATCTGCGAACTTCAGCTGAGGACCTTACGCTTGATGAATGGCAAAAAACAATCGATATTAATTTAACAGCACCCTTTCATTTAAGTCAACTTGTTGCAGACTCAATGAGAGAAAATAATTGGGGTAGAATTATAAATATCGCCTCACTTCAATCTCTTAGGGCTTTTGATAATAGCATTCCATATGGCGCAAGTAAAGGTGGAATTATGCAACTAACGCGCGCTTTAGCGCAAGCTTATTCTAAAGATGGTGTGCTAGTGAATGCCATAGCTCCAGGGTTTTTTAGAACCAACTTAACGGAATCATTATTCCAAGACCCGGGTAAATTACAAACTTTAGCTGATAAAACGATGATGGGTCGTAACGGCGAAGAAAAGGATATATTTGGAATAAGCGTCTTTTTGTGTAGTGATGCTAACTCATATGTCACGGGTCAAACTATATTTCTTGATGGAGGATTTTCAGCAGCATGATAGATAAAATGGAAGCAGTGGTATATACCGCACCTAATGAAATGACCTTTATAAATGATTATCACTCTAGCCAAATTGACCGCGATGATGATGTTCTTCTGCGCATTGAGTCGGTTGGTATTTGTGGCTCTGATATGCACGCATTCCATGGAAAGGATCCAAGAAGAAATCCTGGATTAATTTTGGGACATGAGTTCTGTGGTGAGATTGTTGAGGGTGCCCATAAAGGACAAAAGGTAACAGGCAATCCACTTATTACGTGTGGAAAATGTGAATACTGCCTCCAGGGTAGAGATAACTTATGTAGCGATAGAGATATGATAGGAATGAGCAGACAAGGTGCTTTTGCTCAATACATGACGATACCCAATCAATGCCTTGTTCATGCACCCAATGCCATGAACTCAAACCATGTAGCGCTGACTGAGCCTGCAGCTACTGTAGTCCACGCTGTCAATCTTGCCATAGAGAGCTCCTTCAAACCAATCAGCGAGTGTAATGTGCTTGTTGTCGGTGCGGGTGCTATTGGTCTTCTAGCTGCACTTTTACTGAAGTCTCATGGCGTCACAATGACTGTCCTTGAAACGAATGAGGCTCGTCATTCTTGTGTTAAAGATCATGTTGGTGTTAACCCTGTTAACCCAATTACTGACTCAGTCAAGGAAGACACATATGATGTCGTGATTGATTGCGTGGGGAGTGAGAAAACAAATGCGCTATCCGTTTCCTCTGTCAGAGCTGGAGGCGTAGTGGTTAATGTTGGACTGCTTAGCTGGAGTAGCAACATTGATATTCGAAAAATAACCCTCCAAGAAATAAAGCTTGTGGGATGTTATACCTACAACATGGAGGACTTTAGATCTGCATTAAAGTCAATTGAAAATGGAGATTTTGGAGATTTATCCTGGATTGAAGAGATGCCATTATCAGAAACGAATTTAGCTTTTCAAAGTTTACACAATGGTACAATGGCGTCAGCCAAGGTGATCTTAAAGCCTTCTTTTTAAATGATTTTTATTAATTAATCTATGAGCATTACTGATCTCAAATTTGATATCGATAGAGACAGTAAAACGCCTCTTTGGCTACAAATTCGCAATGAACTATTCAATTGCCTTTACAGAGATGAACTCAGACCTGGGCAACTCATTCCAAATGAAAAGACACTCGTTGAACTTTTTCAGGTATCTATTGGCACAATCAGGAAAGCGGTAGGCGTTCTAGAAAAGGAAGGCTTTCTTATTCGCAAGCAAGGTCTCGGGACCTTTGTCTTTCAGCACGATAATAGCAGTTTCCTTTTTGAGTATTTTCACTTTGCTTTAAATGGAACTGAAAAACAAGAAAGTCCAACTGTCGAATTTATCTCTTTTGAAACTAAGAAGGCATCTAAAGCTGAAGCTGAATCTTTAAATATTCCTACTGGAAGTGCTATTTATAAAATTTATAACAAGCTAGGCCTGAATAAGAAATTCTATATCGTTGACAAAATTATTATCTCTCAGGATAAATTTCCTGGACTTAATGAAGAGATTTTTAAAAATAGAGCAAACACAATTTACAATCTATATCAGAATAAATTTAATATCTTTATCACTAACTGTTCAGAAAAACTAAAAGCGATCACTTCTAATGAAAAAATCTCTAAGCTACTGAATATTGAGTTAGGCTCACCTATTCTTAAGATAGATCGGATTGGTCAAACCTATCACAATGAAACTATTGAGATTCGAACATCATACGTTCATACGAGTGACATCGAGTACATTCACTCTCAAAACAGTACATTCGGTGAATCACTGTAATTCGATTTTTCAGTAATTAATTCTTAATTACTTTTCAACCAAACCTTTTTGAACCGCTCTCTTTTTATCCATAGAGGTAAGTTGGTAACCAAAGTACAATTTGCGGGAAGATAATGATCAATGCAAGTCCAACAACCTGAATCGCCATAAACTGCATCATCCCTTTATAGATATCTGCCAAATCCCACTCTGGGACCACTCCCTTGAGGAAGTAGGCGGATAAGGCAACAGGAGGTGACAGCCATGCCGTCTGGAGATTAACAGCGACCAGTATTCCAAACCAAGTTAGGTTAAATCCTAGTTGTTCAATAAGAGGCAAGACAATTGGAATAATGATGAGCACAATTGGAACCCATTCTAATGGCCAGGCTAACAAGAAAATAAAGGCCATTATGATTAACAGAATCGCAGTTGGTGGAAGATCAAGCAGCATCAAATATTCTGTGATCATTGTTGGCGTACCCAGTCTTGAAAATACTGATCCAAAGAAGTTAGAAGCACACACCAAAACCATAATTAAAGTAGTGATCTCTAAAGTTTTTAGAAGAGAGCTTTTAAAAGACTCAAAAGTAAGCTTACGGTAGGCTAGAGTTAGTAATATTGAACCAACGGCTCCCATCGCAGCACCTTCAGTTGGTGTTGCCCAACCAGCCAATATACTTCCTAGAGATGACCCGACTAAAAGAACGGGTGGCACCAAGCCTTTAAAGAACTCCACCCAAACCTCTTTCATAGAATCTGGAATCAAGTCCTCTGGAACGACTGGGCCTAAATTAGGGTTTAGGTGACATCTAATCAGCGTGTAACCTGTATAAAGGACAGCCAACATAAGGCCAGGCATAATTGCTGCTGCAAACAAATCTGTTACTGGAACGTTGAGTATTGGGCCCATAACAACAAGCATAATACTCGGCGGAATTAATATACCCAGCGTACCGCCAGCCGTAATCGTTCCTGCTGCTAAACGCACGTCATAACCCGATCTATTCATGGTCTTCGCAGACATAATTCCAAGAATAGTAACCGAAGCACCTACAATTCCTGTTGCCGCTCCAAAGATTGTTGCAACAAAAAGAACAGCGACAAATAATGAACCTTTGGTTCTGGCAAGAGCCATTTGAACGGATGTGAACAACCTCTCCATGAGGTTGGCCTTCTCCATGAGAATACCCATAAAGGTGAACAATGGAATTGCTGCGAGGGTTTGCTCAAGCATACTCCCAGAAAACTGGAAGGTCATTAAATAAAAAACAAGATCTCCAAAACCTATGTAGCCAAAGAAGACCCCTAAGAAAATTAAAGTAAATGAAATTGGAAAGCCAATAAATATGGCAAACAACATGGTTAATATTAGGACAATGCCTAGAACTTCTGGACTCATGGCCATCTCCTATTTTTAACTGCATACACACACTTAAGTACCTCTGAAACACCTTGAATTAAGAGGAAAATAAATCCAATAAATAGGGCAAACTTTATTGGATACATGTAAGGCATCCAGGCAGTATCCATTCCTCTTTCCATGATTGACCAAGATTTATAGGCATACTTGTAGCACGCCCATGCTGCACCAATAATCCCAGGAAAATAAAATAATATGTAGAGCGTTAAATCAATGATTGCTTGAGTCTTGACCGACCAATCTCGATACATAAAGTCTGCTCGTATATGAACGCCTTTGGATAAAGCATAACCAGCACCGAGCATAAACATTGCTCCCGCACCCATTCTGCTAATATCATATGCCCACATTGTTGGAGAGCCAAAGAAGTGTCTTCCCACAACCTCAATAAACATGGCAGTGAATACTGGAACGGTCAACCAGCATGCAATCTGACCAACCCTGAGACTAAAGAGGTCAATACTGAGAATCGTTTTTGCCATTAACTTAGGCATATCATCCGGCATGACACCGGTGTATGATCTGCCCTCAGCGATCATTTCATCTGTAATGTCTAATTCACCAATATCTTCTTTTTCTGACATAAATGCACCTAATTATAAAACTAAAAAAACACTACAGCTATTGTAACAAATTTTAGGATTCATTAAATAAAACCCTTCTATTAATATGGCTTTTCTAACTTCAGGATAAAGGAGAACCTGAAGTTAGAAAAAACATATTTAGATAAAAAAAAGTTGCCAACAGTTTTCACTATTGGCAACTTAGTTTTTAAGTTTTACGAAAAATCTTTACTGTAAAGTTTTCGCAAAAGCTAAACCTAACTTAGCGTTAGAAGACTGAGCTCCTGACCAGAAAGGTACCGCTTTTTCAGCGAAATCTCTCTGTGATGCCCATACTTCAGCAAAGAATGCATTTTCATCAGCGTTCTTTTGAAGTGTTGCATTCGCAGCAGCCATAAACTCTACGAAGTAGTCATCAGGCGTATCCATTAGCTGAACGCCTTGCTCTAGCAAGTCTGCCATTGCAATACCGTTTGCATAGATACGATTTGACATAGAGTCAAGTCTTGCTGCTCTTGCAGCAACATGGATCGCTCTTTGGTCACGTGGAGAAATTTCATTCCATCTGTCACCGTTGATATACATATCAGCATTCACAACGTTCTGGTGAAGTCCTTGTAGGTAATAGTACTTAAGAACTTTCTGGAAACCAAAGTCTCTGTCCGGCTCTGGGCAGCACCATTCTGCTGCGTCAATTACGCCTTTCTCAAGTGCTGGAAGAATATCACCACCACCCATAGCTACAGCTGCAACACCAATATCTTTATATGTTTGACCTGGGATTCCTGGAGGTGCACGGAATCTTAACTTACGGAAGTCATCCATACTATTGATTGGCTCTTTAAACCAACCTAGCGCTTCAGGACCAACTGGTTGAAGCATCAAACCAACAACGTTTAGGTCCATCTCGTCCCATAATTGATCATATAACTCTTTACCACCCGCACTGTGGAACCAAGAAAGCCATGCGATATTATCAATACCAAGGCCAGCTCCAGCGATTGGTGAGCCAAACAGCATTGCTGCTGGGTGCTTACCAGACCAGTAGTGAGTCCATGCAAATCCGCCATCAATTAGACCAGCGTCTACAGCATCAATAAGGTCAGAGTTAGGTACAACAGAACCTCCAGGGAGGACTTCCATCGTTACTCTGCCATCAGTCAATGCAGCAACATCTTCTGCAAAATCTCTAACATAGCCAACTTCACTACCAGTAGAGTTTAATACAGATTGTATTTTTAAATGGATATGACCATCAGCCATAGCGCTTGAACTAAACGCAACGACAGCAGCGGCCAATAAACCAACTTTACTTTTAAACATAAAATCTCCTAATAATTTATATATAAGTAGTTAAACACACAATATAATATGCATTTAGCTAACAACCAGTATACATCAATTGATATATATGTTTCAATCTATTTATAAAAAAAACGTAAGTCAATCTATTTTTTTATTCATAACTAGATGCTTTAAAGTTTTACCTATAATTGAAGTCCGGTCAGTCTAATCTTTATTAAAAAAATAAAACTACATTTAATAGGTAGTGATAATAAATACCACATATAAAAATGCTTAAGGAATACGATTACATTGTTATTGGTGCAGGCTCAGCAGGATGCTTGCTCGCCAACCGACTCTCTCTAGACCCAGAAAACAAGGTTCTATTGATTGAGGCTGGTCGAAGAGACAATAACATCTGGCTTCATGTCCCNGTTGGNTATTTCAAAACCATGAATAATCCCAAATTTGATTGGATGTATAAACTTGAAAAGGACAAAGGTTTAAATAACAGAAGGATTGATTGGCCAAGAGGAAAAGTACTTGGAGGCTCCAGTGCCCTTAACGGACTTCTCTATATCCGAGGCGATAGACATGACTATGATAACTGGGAGAAGCTGGGAAATAAAGGCTGGTCATATAAAGATGTTCTTCCTTATTTTAAAAAGTTTGAGTGTCAAGAAAATGGTGCAAATGAATTCCATGGTATTGATGGAGAACTTAAAGTTTCTAATCTCCGACTTCGAAGAGAAATAGCTGACCTTTTTATCCAAGCCTCTGAAGAAGTAGGGATTCCTTTCAACTCAGATTGCAATGGAGAGAAGCAAGAAGGGGTTGGCTATTTTCAACAAACAACACATAAAGGCTTCAGAAGAAGCTCATACCGTTCATTTTTAAACAGAAAAATTAGATCTAGAAAAAATTTGACCATTGTTACCAATACACAACTGGGAAAAGTAATTTTTGAAGGGTCAAAGGCGATTGGTGTTGAATGTTCTCAAAATAAAGGACAATCTAATCAGATAATTCATGCAAACAAAGAAGTTATTCTGTCTGCAGGAGCAATCAGTTCACCACAAATATTACAACTTTCTGGAATCGGGGATGATAAACACTTAAGTGAACTGGGTATCAAAACAATTCATAACAATCCTTCAGTTGGAAAAAACTTGCAGGACCATCTCCAGGTTAGGATGGTTTATAAAACTAACACAAGAACCTTGAATGATGAGCTCAACACATGGTGGAAGAAAGGGCTGATTGGTCTTCAGTATATGCTTTTTAGAACGGGTCCATTAACACTGAGCGCAAGTCAAGTCTTTGCCTTTACCAATACCTCCCTGGACGGCTCAAGGCCTAATATACAATTTCATATGCAGCCATTAAGTGCTGATAAACCTGGAGATGGTGTTCATCCATTTTCTGCATTTACAATGTCTATTTGTAACTTAAGGCCGGAAAGTAGAGGAGAAGTTTCAATTAAATCTTCAAATCCAAACGATCTCCCAACAATCATTCCAAACTATCTATCGACAGAATCTGATAGACAAATTGCAATTGACTCTATTAAAGTTGCAAGAAAAATTGCGAAGGCTAATTCGATTAAAAATAATATTCTTGATGAATATGTTCCCGGCTATTCCTTTGAATCGGATGAGGAGTTATTAGAAGTGGCTAAAAATCATAGTCAAAGTATTTATCATCCTGTCGGCACCTGTAAGATGGGACATGATGAAGAAAGTGTAGTTGATGATCGTCTCAGGGTTCATGGAGTCTCTGGATTAAGAGTTGTTGATGCCTCAATCATGCCTGAACTTGTATCTGGCAATACGAACGCACCAACCATGATGATTGCAGAGAAAGCAGCTGAAATGATTCTTGAAGACAACCATTCCAGTTTGACTAAATAGGCGAGTTTATGTATTGTTTAATTTATTTTGGTTCAGTTTAATGCCCTCCTCACTTAATGATTTTCGTCGNAGCAAATTATTTAGGGCAGCGGTTATTGTCCCAATCCTTATNTCATTAATCTTTTCTTTATTCAATCTGACAGCTCCGAACGATCCCGAAAAAATTGCATCGAACTTTAAACTCGGGATAGTAAACCTAGATACNAGTATAACGATTCCTCGAATTTCAACTCAGGCAATAAAATCATTGTCTAGATCATTACCCTTCAGAGTGGGTTTATTTAAGACTGCGGATGAGGCGAAAGAAGCACTGTCTAAAGGTAGTATTTCTTCAGTCATTATTTTTCCAGAAAATTTTTCAGAACTAGCATTAAGTGATCGCAGCATAGCTGTCAAAGTTATCAGTACAGAACACTTAACTGTCTCTGAAACTCAGATTGCGAAGCAGCTCCCATCAATGTTCCAGATGGGACTCTCTACTTTTGTTTCAAACCTTCGTTTATCAAAAATTAAAAATGAGCAGTCCAGCCTTGAGATGCCAATCATGATTGAAAATGAAACTTTGTATAAAGCTCAAAGCCTTGCNTCTATGCCGTCGCCCTTTGTCATGAATTTTGTGACCTGGCTGACTGCGATGGTTGGATCCGTCCTGCTTTTTCTTGCAACTAATCAAATGACTCTTCTGAATAGAGCCTATGTAAGAACTGTTATTCCAATAATGACAATGGGAGCTTCCAGCTTGGTTTTAGCAATCGTTGTGACAACTTCTACTCTGCAATGGGGGTCATTCATCATGCTTTGGCTAGCGCCTTGGCTGATTAGTGTCTGTTTGAGTTGGCTTTTCCTTGGAATTTTTACTATTATCGGACTTTCCGCGATGGTTTTAATTCTTCCAATTGTCTTTTATCAATCAGTGNTGAGTGGAACTATGATTCCTTTGAGCGCAGCGCCAGAGTGGTTAGAGCTCATTGGGACCTGGATTCCTTTTGATTCAATTGGAAGCGCTTATAGAGCAATAATATTCAAATCTAATGGCNGCCTTCCTTATCTATGGCTTGCAGGCGCAGCCCTCCTTGGGCTTCTTCTTAACTGGGGATCAGATATCTTTAGAGGGAGAATGAAAAGACGCTGGTAATCTATTATTGCTTAATCAAATTATTAATATCAGTTTTATATCTTGAAAGTTGCGTGCGTAGTTTCANATCTTGTTTATCAGTGCGTGAATTTAATATTTCAATAAGAAGGTTTTGGTTTACTGAAATGTTGTGCGCATAAGTTTTACGATAATTCTGAGCTACTAAATCGTCCCTGTGAGTTATATTTTCAAGAGCCAGTTCCCAGCCATCACCTCTCTCAAGAATGACCTTAAGTTTTTCAATGAGAGCCTTTCGGTTATCAATCCATTGACCATCTACTCTAATCATTTTTTTACTTGCGGTCGTAATCAGATCAAGCTGATCTTTATTGAGACCCCCCATAAAGCGCCTTAAGTTTTTTCTTAAACGCTTATAGTTATCATTCTGATAGGTTAGCAAATTACGACTTAAGTATTCATTTTCACGCTGCTCTGTTTTAGTTTCCATAGTTTGAATAAACCCATCTATTTGTTTTTCAGACAGATCNCTCGTCATGGGTATANCCCACAAAAGCATTCTATCNTCNAGTCTGAACCAAGATTCTTCAACATCATTAGTTATTTCAGCGANACTCTCAAACTCNACTGAAGAATCAAGAGTCAACTCTAAGTCCTCAATAATAGCTACATAACTAGGTAATTCTTCCTCCCTATGCCATTTAAAAAATGGAATTAATAACTCCTTTAAATCTTGTTTTTGCTCTCGGTTAAGGTCCACATAACTTTCAAGATACCAAGGTAATAAAAAATCAATCCGGTTATACACAAAAGTCGTTGAACTACAACCAACAAGGAAAATAAGTGAAAATAACAGCAATTTTTTAATTAATAATTTCATAGGTAGCACAAACTTTATAAAACAAACTTTAGATTTATGTTTAAATCTTTGGTCACAGTAATAAAATAGACTTACATGACTAATCAAATTCACAATAAAAATATTGAAACCGAAACGGTTATTACCTCACCGATTGAGTTGAGACAACAAATCTCTGTCAGCGAGCAAGGCAAAGAGAACATTTTATCGAGTCGAAATACTGTTGAAGACATTTTTTTAGGAAATGATGACAGATTAATTGTAATTGTTGGGCCATGTTCAATTCATGATATTAATGCTGCCAAAGAGTATGCTCTAAAATTACTACCCTTCAAAAAGAGGTTGAAAAATCAATTTTCATCGTTATGAGAGTTTATTTTGAAAAGCCAAGAACGACTGTTGGCTGGAAGGGCTTAATTAGTGACCCAGATATGGACAACTCGCTAGATGTAGAAAAGGGTCTTCGCCAGGGGCGTGAGCTTTTAGCATGGCTTGCAGAAAAAAATATTCCCACTGGGACTGAGGCACTTAACCCGATCACACCTCAGTACTTAGCTGACTTGATTTCATGGTGTGCGATTGGGGCAAGAACAACTGAATCACAAACGCATCGAGAAATGTCAAGTGGACTCTCGATGCCAGTTGGTTTTAAAAATGGTACCGATGGAAATTTAACTATGGCTATTAATGCCATTAAAGCCTGCTCTTCAAAACAAAGTTTTCTAGGGATTAATGATCAAGGCCAGATATCAACATTTAAAGCGAAAGGAAATAAGTCTTCTCATATAATCCTTAGAGGGGGAGCCAAGCCTAATTATGATAAAGATGCTATAAATCATTGCGAAAAACTTCTCAAAGAAAACGGTTTAGCTGAAAGAATCATGATTGACTGCTCTCATGATAACTCAAATCAAGACTATAGAAATCAAGGTAAAGTTATTGAAGACATTAAAAGTCAAATACTTTTAGGTAATAAATCAATTTTTGGTGTAATGCTTGAAAGCAACTTATTCTCGGGTAAACAAAAAATATTAGATAATAAAGATGACATGCAATATGGCGTATCAGTCACTGATGGATGCATTGATTGGCAAGAGACAGAAGAAGTCATTAGAAGTCTTTCAAAAGCAATATCTAAGTAGGAGATGATTAATCCTGGTTTTATTGGCCAAGCAGATCAATAACCTTTGTTGCTGTATCTTTTAAATCGGGAATCACTTGTTGCATGATTGTGATTCTATCAAATAGCTCCGGATTAGAGTTCAGTGTAGCTCTTAATGAACTTCCAAAACTTTTTCTCAAAACTGTTCCAACATTAAATTTAGTGACGTGACGCTTTGATAATATTTTAATATCTTTATCATCTAAGCCACTTGTTCCATGAATAACTAAGGGAATGCTTAGTGCCTTTTCAAGTTCATTAAAACGCTTCATATCAATTTCTACAGATCCGCTCTCTAGGCGATGGACATTGCCAATTGAAATTGCCAGTGCATCAGGACTGCCCTGTTGCTCCATAGCTAAAGCATCTGAAACCTCAGTTAATGCTGACTTGATATGATCTCTTCCTGATGCATATGGAACAGAACCTACCTCAGCCTCAACCGATACACCTTTTGGATGGGCATAAGAAACCACATCACGTATATGAGCGATATTTTCAGCAATTGGTAATTGAGAACCATCAAACATTACTGAGGTAAACCCGGTATCTATTGCTTGCTTCACCACCTCAACTTCATACGTATGATCAAGATGAATACAAACGGGCGCTTTTGAGCTCTCAGCCATAGGTCTTAGCATTCCAATAATTTGCTCCATAGACATAAACTGACGCATATCAAGATTGATTGAAAGAATGACAGATGCATTTCTAGCTTCAGCAGCATCTACAACTGCCTTTGAGTCCTCAAAGCCAAAAACATTAAAGCATGCGACTGCGTAACCTTGATTACTGGCTGGTAAAAGAATATCTTTGAGATTTGAAATCATTATTTAAATTTATTAAGCATGTCTTGCATGCCAGGAATGGTTTCAAGCTGATAAGCATATTCTTTTTGATAGTTCATATGTAACGGCCTTTGAGTCTCACCAGCTAAAATAGTAAAGTAATACATTTCAAAGCCAGGTGCCGCAACGCAGGGATGATAACCCTTGTCAAAGAAAAATGTAGACCCGTCTCGTACGTGATAGATAGGCCCAAAATCCTCTCCATCAGGCGTTAAAAATTGAGCACCAAAACCATTTGAAGGATTAAATCTAAAGTTATAAACTTCATTATGCCGACTCTCATCTGGCAGCATATCTGTCTCATGTTTATGAGGTGGAAAGCCAGACCAGCCTCCTTCTCCAACAGTGAATAATTCACTTACTAATAACTTTCCAACCTTTCCAGCTGGATCTTTTCCTAATATATGTTTGATTTTACGATGGGTTTTAGTGTCATCAGATCCATACTGAACTTTGTCAATATCTTTTTGCCTAATGACAAAAGCATCATGAGTTTGATCATGCTTAGCGCCTGAAATAAAAACTTCAACCTCATCACTGATGCAGACTAATTTAGCTTCACAACCGACTGGAACATAGACACCTTCAGGGTCAGCTTCCCAAATATGGTTTCGTTTTCCAACTGCTTTAAAAGTTTGACCTTGAACTTGTACATCAACACTTCCTGTTGCAGGAACAATACACGTCTCATAATCAGAGAGCTGATAAGTGAAAGATTCTCCAACACTCAGCTTTACAATATTGAAATAGCATAGAGGCACTATTTCATTATTGCAGTCTACGATTGCCTTGTTGTTGTTGTTATGATGGGGGATATGCATATTTAACTCCAAATTGTTTTTGGTTTAATGGTTGTGTTTTTTTGTAATAGTTCAATTTCTTCCATTTTTGGCATTGCACTTGAGCATCCTTGTTTTGACACTACTAAAGCTGCAGCAGCACTTCCAGCTTCTATTGCCAATTGCCAGTCCTCAGAAGACATATAATTCATTATGACATTGCCCAGAAAGGCATCACCTGAACCATAGGGTTTAAGAGCTGGTAAGCTATAAATTCCTGTATCAAGTCGATCTTCACCAAAAAAAAGACTGCAGCCATCCTTGCCTCGTTTAAGAATCATGAGTTGATTTTTTGAGCCACTCTGGCTGATTTGTAAATTAATATCTTCTTGAAGAATTTGAAATTCTTCTTCATTGCCAACCAATACATTTGCAAGCAGTGCAGCCTCTTGATAAACCAAACGCGTCGTTTCTTGATCTGGCCAATTCCATTTTCGATAATCTAAATCTAACCAAACTTTGCATTTATTTTTATACGCATGCGCCATCATTTTTAAAGTTTGTTTTCGTGAATCAGCCTCAATCAAGCTGGTACCAGTTACAACTAGATTACTGCTCTGTTCAATGGCAAGTGATATATTGTCATCAAAGACGACTCTGAGGTCTGCAGGGTTATTACGATATATTACTACTTCGCAGTCCTCTTGACGCACTTCAGCAATTGCCAAACTAGTTCGCTCATCCCCAAAGGTAGTTTGCATAAACTGAAGTTCGACACCTTCAAAATCAAGCCTCTTTCTAACAAACTCTCCAACAGGATCATCAGATATCGCTGAAATAAGCCCCACTTTCCCTCCTACACGCCTCATAGCAATAGCTATATTTGCTCCAGACCCACCTACATCACTTGCAAAGTATTCTGCATCTCGAGTCTTNCTTCCTGCAGGCTGAGGATAAAGATCAAGCCCAGCTCGCCCTACCACTAGCGCATCATAGTGTCGTTTTTCTGAGTAGTGCATATTGAGCGGTTTGGATTTAGACATCAAGCCACTGTCCAGTCATTGCGGAGCGGTCTATTGCATCCATCACTCTTTCAATTTTTAAACCATCTTCAAAGTTTGGCCATACTGGCTTGCCAGTTTCAATTGAATCTAGTAAATGTTTAAGTTCACATACCTTGACATCGATAAAGCCTAGACTATGTCCTGCATTCGGTAAAAAAGCATCATAAGGTGGCTGAGCAGGGCCACTCAAAATCGTTTTGAAGCCTTCTTGCCTCGGATCATCGCTTCTAGTGTAAAGCTTAATTTCATTCAAACGCTCTTGATCATGACAGATCATCCCCTGTGACCCATGTATTTCCCAACTTAATCCGCACTTTCTTCCCCAGGCCACTCTGCTTACTCTCAAAGTTCCTTTAATGCCACTCTCAAAGTGAGCCAATGCAGTACAAACATCATCATTATCAACAGGTAATGTTTGGCTTGGATTTTGAGGATCAGTTCGCTCTTTGTGAACAGTATCGTAATCTCCCACTAGCCTAGTTATTGAGCTACCAGTCATATAATGAGCCATACTAACCAAATGACACATAACGTCAGCATTTGCACCAGAACCAGAGGCTTCTCGATTCATGCGCCAAGAATGAGGGCGATCTGGATCAGCCTCATTATCAACATCATATATCCCATGAAATCCAATTACTCGGCCTATAGCTCCTTCTTCAATAAGCTCTCTAGCACTTTGAACTGCAGGGTTTTGAGTATAGTTGTAGCCTAGAATAGTTTGAGCCTTACTGGCTTGAGCAGCAGCCAACATAGCTTCAGAATCAGCTAAATTAGTAGACATTGGTTTTTCACACCAAACATGCTTACCAAGCTTGAGTGCAGCCACAGAAATTTCTTTATGAAGCGAATTGGGAACACAGACTGAAATCAACTGTACCTCAGGGTCATTCACAACNTCCATCCAATTACTAGTGCANCGAGAGAANCCCATTTCAGTTCTCATTACTTCNGCTCTTTCAGGATTGTAATCACAAATAATCTCTAGTCTAGGTCTTAAGGCATCTCCAAAAACACTTCCTGCAGCTGCATAAGCAATAGAATGGGCTTTGCCCATAAAAGCGGTACCAATAACTCCTACACCAATAGTTTTCATTCTTTTTCCTCTATTTGAATTCCAAATTTTTCACAATAACTTTTAATATTTTCATAGCCCATTGTGACATAGGTTAGCGGATGTGCTTTTGCTGGGTCTTGTTCAGCCTCTACAACCACCCATCCATTAAAATTGTTATCACTCACCATTTTAAATAGCTCAGGAAAATTAAAATCACCATCGCCAGGGACTGTATATACCCCATTCAAAACTGAATTTAAAAAACTTGAGTCAGTTTCTAGTGACCGATTTAATATCTCACTTCGAACATCTTTGCAGTGAATATGCATAACCCTTCCACTATGTTTTTTATAAACCTCTAAAGGATCAGCGCCTGCATAAATTAAATGACCAGTATCAAATACCAATCCAAGATCATGGGTCGTCATAGCCATTAACTTGTCTACTTCTTCCTCGACTTGAACTACTGTTCCCATATGATGATGATAAGCAAGCTTCATTCCATGTGACAACGTATATTTGGCCAACTGACTCAACTTATCAGTCCACTCTTCCCATTGTTCATTATCAAGGACAGGGCGTTTTGAAAGCGGCGAACTAATATCTCCATGAACACAAGAGTCCATTTCACAATAAACAATTACCTCGGTCCCCATATCTTTAAGAAGATTCATATGTGGGGTTATTCTCTCTATTTCACCCTCTAAAGAGTCCGCTAATAAGCCTCCACAAAACCAACTAGAAACTACGTCCATGTCATATTTATCAAATAACGGTGTTAATATTGCTGAATCCTTAGGCCATTTTCCTCCTAATTCAAATCCACTAAAACCAGCTTGCTTTCCTTCTTTAAGGCAATGCTCTACGGTAGTATCTTTACCCAGTTCAGGCATATCATCGTTAGTCCATGAAATCGGACTAACACCAAGTTTTACACTCATCTTAATTCTCCAAATTATTGTTAATATTGTTTAATTAGTAAATCTAATTTTCTGATGCTCCAAAAGCTTTAAGCTAAAGTTTTCTAGATTAACCATATCTAGAAGTGATTGCTTAGTTAGTTCAAACATAGTCATTCCCTGCAACTTAGAATTTGAATTTTTATCATTATCAAGATTTGTAGGGAACGCATAACCATCTGTTGCACATACAAGGACATTCTCAATTAGTTTTTCTGAAAGAGTTTTATTAATTGAATGTTCCAGCAATAAAGGATAAATTCGGTTAATGATTTTTAAATAATCTATTCTCTCCATAGTCTTTCCAAAAGGCGATGAAATTTGCAAAAGGTTACCAATTCTATGAAAGTCTTTTGTAGTGTTGGACCCTGCTCCATGTAATAAAGCAGGATTAAAAAAAATGCCGTCGCCTTTATTCATTTGATTTTGAACTGCATTGTCATTAAAAAAGTCAGTACATGCATTATCTCTCCAGGCAAGGTAACCCAGTTCATATTGCTGTGAATATGGCAAAACCATGGTTGGTCCAGACGCTAATGGCATATCAGTATGAGCAACCCCACCTTGAAGAGTTAAGTAGTTTGAAAGACGATGAGCTGAAATAGGAAAGAGTTCAACAACTTGGTTTTCTTGAAAGCCTAAATGATAATCACGATGTGGTTTTTGCATTTCACCACCAGGCCTTACAATGTTAACTTGAGCAGTCATTTGAGAATTTGGCCCACACCAGGATTCTGCAACTAACTTTAAGAGGTTGTTTGAATAGTAACTAATAAATGCGTTAGGATCCTCTAAAGCAACTTTTTGAAAGGCATTCCAGATTCTTGTATTTGTTCCAGAGGCAAAATGATCATTACTAGTATTACCTTCGCTTTCAACGATTTTTTCAAAGATATTATTACTCTGGTCAATTGCATCATGCCTATAAAGATTTCGAATAACAAAAACACCAGGACCTCCTTCCAAAACCTGATGCAGCTCTGTTTTTAATCTTAATTCATTTTCTGAATCGCCAATAAATGTCTCAAGGTAATTCGCATCGTAAATAACAACATTATTTGAAACTGAATCAGCAAAGGGATAATCCTCTTGAAGAGTTTTTTGAGAGCAGATTTTAGCTAAATCATCATAATCAATATCAGATTGACTAAAGTAAACTTGTTGATTTGTTTTAACTACTTCTTCTTTCATTTCTAGTATGGCTGTTTTGTTTTAGATTCCTTATATGAACTAAGAATTTGTTCACTTTTTTCATTTGAAGATACCTCAGGCACAGCTACCTCCCACCAACAACCGCCCTCAGGACTAATTTTATGAGAGTCAGTAACCAAACTAATAACATAAGATTTAGTTGATGATCTAGCGCGATTTAGTGCAGCAGCTAAATCATCAATATTTTCAACATGCTCTGAGTTTGCTCCGAGAGACTGTGCATGCATTGCAAAATTAATTTCTGGATGCCCATCATCGATACTCTTACAATCCTTCAATAAATTATTAAATGAGGTGTTTCCAGTTGCATTTTGCAGTCGATTGATACATGAAAAACCTCTATTATCAAGAATGACAGCAATAATTTTGTGGCCCAACATGATGCTGGTTGCTAGCTCTGAATTAAGCATTAAATATGATCCATCACCCACAAGTACAATGACTTCACGATCTGGCTCTGCCATTTTTACGCCCAGTCCTCCAGCTATCTCATACCCCATACAGGAAAATCCGTATTCAGAGTGGTACCCTCCAGTTTGTTCAGTTCTCCAAAGCTTGTGAAGCTCTCCAGGCAAACTCCCAGCCGCACAAACCACAATGTCACTTGCTTCACCATTTCGCTTAACTTCGCCAAGTACTTGTGCATCTGTTGGTAAACTGCCCTCGGCAGCGGAAGAGCTATTAATTGATGTAATGTCATCATAATAGTTATTCCAATTTGAGGCTTCTGCTTCTGCTTCTTTAAACCAGTTNTCAGATACCTTCCATTCATTAAGACATTCATCTAAATTACTGATTCCTAACTTTGCATCCCCCCACAAAGAAAAAGCATTGTGCTTGATCGTATCAAATCTAGCAACATTAAGTTGTATAAGTGTTTTGTCAGAAAATAACGCCCTTGATCCCGATATAAAATCATTGAGTCTTGTGCCTATAGCTAAGACCGTATCGGCTTCTCTTGCTAAATTATTAGCTGCACTTGATCCAGTCACACCAATTGCACCAACATAACCTGGGTGGTCCCATGTCACTGCGCCTTTCCCGGCAGATGTCTCTGCAACTGGAATTTGATATTTTTTAGAAAATGCTTTGAGCACATCACAAGCTTTAGCATAATGAACTCCACCACCAGCAATGATTAGAGGCTTTTTTGAGTTTTTTAAAATGTCAACTGCACGATTTAACTCATCATCATCAACTTTTATCTTGCGAATTATGTGTTCGCTTTTTGAAAAAAGCTTCAGGATAGTCAAACGCTTCTGCCTGAACATCTTGAGGCAATGAGAGAGTAACTGGGCCACAATTTTCAGGATCTAGTAATGTTTGAATTGCAACAGGCAGGCTGTTAATTATTTGCTCAGGCCTCATGATTCGGTCAAAGTATCTGCTGACTGGCCTAAAACAGTCATTCACGCTTACTGTGGGGTCAGAAAAATCTTCTAACTGCTGAAGGACAGGGTCTGGCGTTCTACTTGCAAAGTAATCTCCTGGCAAAAGTAAAACGGGTAATCGATTAACGTGAGCGAGTGCAGCTGCTGTAACCATATTGGTTGCCCCAGGACCAATTGAGCTTGTACACGCCATCATTCTTTGACGGTTGTTAGCCTTAGCATAGGCAATTGCAGAATGGACCATACCTTGCTCACTATGTCCTCGATATGTTGGCAGCTTGTCTTGACATTCATTAAGGGCTTGCCCAATTCCTGCTACATTTCCATGCCCAAAAATAGCAAACACACCGGCAAATATTGGCTGAATACCTTCCTCTGTTTCAATAAATTGGGACGATAAGTATTTAACTATAGCCTGAGTCATTGTTAGTCTAATAGTTTTCATTTTTATATTTCCTCTTTATATTTTTTCCAAGATTGAATCAATTCATTGTAATTAGTTGATACAGAATCAACTAACTCTTGATCACTTATTTTATGTTGCATCCAAAGTTTAGCTGGCTCATAAAAAATAGTTCGGCCCACTGTAAAGCCCTTACAAATATTATATTTTGCCGCCACACTAAATGATTCTCTAACAGTATCGATTGGCGCAGAGAGACCTAATAATAATACACCTTGGCAATGAGGATCATATGAATTTATAACATCACTTACCTGAACCCAAGATTTATCCTTAAGAGCTGGCAATTTCCACCAGTCAGGCTTAATTTCTAGGTCATAAAATCGCTTTAAAACGGTTGGAATTATTTCTTCATCCATTTCGTATTCTGAAGGAGGAATAACCTCAAGTAACAATTGATGTCCACTTTGAATACAAGCAAAATAGAGCTCTTTAACTTTTTGTTCTTGCTTAGTTTTGAGCTCATCTGAGTCATCTGGGTGGTAATAAAATAAGCACTTAACAACGTGTGATAGAGGCCATGACTGCAACTTTGAACCAATAGACTGCTGGCCTTCAAACTTTAAAGGTCGTGATCCTGGCAGCTCTACAGGTCTTCCAATCCACCATGCTTTTTCAGCAATTGAATTGAGGGCATCTTCACCATAAGTATCGTCAATTAATACACCAATATTTTTTTCTGGAATATTTAATTTTTCTNTAGTNTTTTCAACTGATCTAATAAATAGTTTTTTAAGTTCTGTAATTTTNCTTNAANCCTCTCCATACATTTCTGCAAGGTCAGCAAGTTGTTTTCGATGATCAAAAGCAAATCCAAAAATTTCTTGCTCTTCTGTGCTTCTAAAGCTCACTCTGTGGAGATGATTTAAGGTTATGTCTGATGTTGGGTCTGGAATATTGGCTGCATTTTCAATGTAGTAAAGTAACTCATTTTCTCCAGGAATTGCTGGAGCGCAGCCGTGACGTGACACAACCAATGCGCCAGACGCGTTAGCATAATTAGCACTTTTTTCGAGACTCTCACCTCGAAGATATCCTCGTAAAAAGCCTGACATGAATGCATCACCCGCACCCAAAACATTAAGAATATCTACAGGATTTCCTTTGACAACATTGAAATCATCGATGCTATTAGGAATGTTACTAGTAATAACAGTACATCCTAATGGGCCAAGTTTAAGAACAATAATTGAATTACTAAGCTCACGTATCTTGCTCAATGCAGTAATGGTATCTTCACTACCTCCTGCAATGTGAATTTCTTCTTCAGTTCCAACAATCACATCACAATATGGAAGAATCGTTTGTAAATGGAGACTGACATCATTACTCGCAACAAATCGAGATTCTCCATCTCCCAATTCAGTAAGCCCCCAAAGAACAGGTCGATAATCAATATCAATAATGACCTGGGTATCAGATTCTTTTGCATACTCGATTGCTTTCATGCTTGTTTGATAAGTTTTATCAGATGAAAAGTGAGTTCCTGTAATGAGTAATGCTCTACTGCTCGCAATAAACTCTTTTGTAAAGTCTTCTTCACTGATAGCCATATCAGCACAGTCTTTACGATAGAAAATTAGTGGGAAGGTTTCTTTGTCTTGAATGCCAAGGACAACTAATCCAGTTAGTCGCTCTTTATCAGTAATGACATGGGACGTATCTACGCCAACACTTTCAAGTTCGTTGCGAACAAAACGGCCCATATGCTCGTTACCCACTCGAGTAAGCATTGCTGAGCTTAAGCCCAGTTTAGAGCAGCCATAAGCAATGTTTGCAGAAGAGCCTCCCAGATATTTGGCAAAACTACCCATATTTTCAAGGCTAGAGCCAATCTGCTGACCGTAAAAATCAACTGCAGCCCTACCTAAACAAATAATGTCAATTGATTTCATTATTTATTTAGCATCCATTCATGATCAGGATGGTTTTTAAAAATCCATTGTCTTTTAGGGCCTGCCATGACATTCAAATAATATGAATCATATCCATGAGGAACCCCAACTGGATGGTAGCCTTTTGGAACAAGAACAACACACTTGTCTTCAACTGCCATCGTTTCATCAATTGAAAGGTCATCTGTATAAACCCTCTGGAAAGCAAACCCTTGGGGTGGGTTAATCCGATGATAGTATGTTTCTTCTAGATATGTTTCGACTGGAATGTTATCTGAATCATGTTTGTGAGGTGGATAGCTTGACCAATTTCCTGAAGGGGTTTTGACCTCAACAACAAGAAGACTGTCAGCCTTTTCCTTCTCAGGAAGTATGTTACATATAAATCTAGTGTTGCTTCCCTCACCACGAACCTCACTATCCATGTCATCAGGCTTAATATGTCGGGCTGGAAAATTACCAAATCCAGGTGCAACTGCTATTGCTAATTCCAATTTAGTTAAAGCGGTGACTTTAATTTGTTTGTTGTTAGGAACATATATAGCATGAGGGTTTAAGTCATCAAAAACGCTCATTCTCTCGCCAATGTTCAAGAACTCTTCATCATCAACAATGATGTTTGCCAGTCCAGACAGAATGACCAAGCATGATTCATTTTCTTGATCCTTCCAATCAAGAGTCTCCATCTCGTCTAGGTCATGAGCCTCAAAACCAACAAAATCCCAATTTGCTGATTTTGGTGTAATTTTTTGATAACAACTATCTTTAGTATGTTTTGGTCGACTTAATAATGACATTTAATTTCCTTGTTGATGGTATCCAATAGAAATACATATAGCCTGAACGAGACACATCGTTGCGCCTAGTGACCTGAAAGTATGGATTTCAGCCTCATGAATACTAAATAAAAAATCTGCCAAATGAGCTATTGGATTGAGTTCTGTATCTGTAAGCAAAATTACCTTTGCATTGCTTGCTTTGCTTCCTTAACAGCTTCAGTTGTGAGATTATTGTAGGGATTATAGGTAATAGCAATAAATACTGTTTTATCATCAAGCCAGCTTGATAAGTTCTCAACTTCATTGGTATTATTTGCAATACGGCACCTAATTCCAAGATTATTTAACATGTAATAAAAATAATTGGCTACAGGTTGAGCTCTGTTTGTTCCGCAAAGAATCACTTCATTAGCATTACATAAAGCTTGAACCGATTCCTCAATTACTTCTCTATCAATATTTTCAGAAAGCAGCTCAGTCGCAGCAATATTTCGCCTAGTGATTTCACTAAAGATATTTGAGCTGTCAGGCACAACATTGGTTTCAGTGACTTTCTTAACATCAGTAATACGTTGGCGATAATTGATGGCAGATTGTGAGATTTTGACTTTAAATAGATCCTGTAATTCAGCAAAACCGCTAAAACCAAAATGTTTAGCAAAACGAACTAAAGTTGAAGGATAAACGCCAATCTCTGATGCAATAACTGCTAACGTATTTATGGCAAGGTTTTGGGGCTGGTCAATGATATAAAAAGCAATTAACTTCATTTTTTTGCTTAGTTCTGGATAACTTTCTTGAAGCAAGCTATTCAAATCATTAATATTTTCTGGTGGCATTTATTTAAGTTTATAAGTTAATTGAATTTCCACTTAGCAGTGATTCTTTGGCGGCTTCTGCAATTTTTAAAGCAAGAACTCCATCTGAAATATTCACACTTGGTTGAACGCCTGACTGAAAAGAATCCATAAAATGCACAAGTTCATTGTGGAACGCTTTTCCATACCTTTCTAAAAAAAAGTGTTGGTTTTTAGCCTGCTTAATTCCAGATGAATTACTTAAAACGACGTTATCTTCAAGGGCGTTTTTTACTTGTAACATGCCTGTCTCGCCAAAAGCTTCAACTCTTTGATCATATCCAAAGGAAGCCTGTCTACCATTCATAATCGTAACAATTGCACCTTTTTTCATATTCATGATTACACTTGCTGTATCCACATCCCCCTGGCCTGCAATATCATCATTTACAGCATTTGCTGCAACATAAATACTGCTTGGTGAATCATCTAAAATCCAACAAGCCATGTCAAAATCGTGAATCATCATGTCGAGAAATAAACCGCCAGAACCTGCGATATACTCCATCGAAGGTGGCTCAGGGTCATGAGAGGTTATCACTAAAGACTGAACTGAACCAATTGCATTTGCATCAACTTGGCTTTTCAAACTTGCCATATGAGGATCAAAACGTCTATTAAACCCTAGCATACATACGATACCACTCTCTTCAACTGCCTTAGCGCATGATAGTGCCCTATCAAGGCTCAAATCTATAGGCTTTTCACAAAAAACTGGCTTACCTACCTTGGCACATTTTTCAATAAGATCGGCATGAGTAGAGGTACTACTAGCAATAATAAAGGCGTCTATTTCATTGTTTTCAAATGCCTCATCCATTGAAAGAGTGATGGCATTGTATTTATTTGCAAGCTTCTCAGCAGACTCTTGATGAAAATCGACAACAGAGTGGAGATTAGCATTTTCATCACTGGCTATCGCGATAGCATGAACTGCTCCTATGCGACCTGCGCCGATTAGACATATTTTCATAATTAACCTCTATTTTTTTAATACTGATAATTCTTTATTACCAGACATCATGGCTTGTAATTCTTGGAAATCAATTTCACCTGCCTTAGCAGTACCTAGCGTCTCACCTCGAGATAAAACCGTAAACTTATCCCCCACTGCTAAAGCATGGGAAACATTATGAGAAATAAAGATTACTGCAACACCTTTTTCTCGAACCCTTTCAATAGTTTTTAGCACATTTGAGGTTTGATAAACTCCCAGTGCTGAAGTTGGCTCATCAAGTATCAATATTTTGGCGCCAAAAAATACAGCACGGGCAATAGCAACCGTTTGCCTTTCGCCACCAGACAGAGTCCCAATTGATTGAGTGGGATCACGCAATTGAATTCCCATTTTGTCCATTTCAGTCATCAAAATTGAGTTGCATTTCTCAAAATCCATGACAGTGATTGGGCCCACTTTTTTTGTCAATTCTCTTCCGAGCCAAAAATTACGAGACACTGACATCAAAGGAATTAAGGCTAAGTCTTGGTAGACTGTAGCAATTCCAACATCAATTGCTTCGCGAGGGTTATTTATTTCAGTATCTTGTCCATTAATACTTATCTGTCCACTTGTTGGCTGATGAACACCAGACATGATTTTAATAAATGTCGATTTACCTGCTCCGTTATCACCCAG
>JGI26112J46591_1000066_pt1 | contig 22373 bp, 21 predicted proteins | sample AOAMet1_08_M0_20_2_FD_46591 | JGI IMG/M metagenome (IMG submission 46591)
CTAGAGGATAAAGAGGTCGAGCCTAAAGCAAATAGAAGAGTTATTGGTGTTGGATCTCAAATATTAAGAGCCCTTGATCTTAAAAAAATATCAGTACTTGGAACTCCAACTAAATATAATGCAGTGTCGGGTTTTAATATTGAAATAACTGGTTTTGTAAATGAATAAGGTTCTAATAGTTCATACATCTTGGTATCAAGATTATATAAAACAAATGGTAGATATTTCATCTGAGAGTCTTTCCAATAATTTTGATCTTTCGTTTGCTTGTGCTCCAGGTGCTATTGAGCTTGCCGCGTTGGCAAAGCATAAAATAATGAGTACGAATAAGAAATTTGTGGGAGTAGTATTTCTTGGAATAGTTATTAGAGGTGGTACCTCGCATTATGAACTAGTTACAAATGAAACATTTAGATCAGTTGGTGAGCTTGCTCTAGCCTATCCAAATATTGCATTTATTAACAATGTTATATGCGTTGAAAACAAAGAACAGCTCCTAGAAAGGCTAATTGTGAATACAAAAAATAATGCAGAATCATTAAGGACATTGATAAATGAAAAATCTAGCTAACCATAAGGTTGCGATTAGGAGTAGAGAATATCTTGTTCAAGCAATTTACCAATTATTTTTTAATGAGCAAGATATCGAAGATATTATTGATCAATTCAAAGATGAACATAAAACTAAAAAAGTAGACTTTCAGCTCTTTTCTTCTGCGCTTAAATCTATACAGAGCAATAGAGATCATTTAAAAGACCTTCTAGATGACCTGGGTGTTAATGACCCTGATATGGATCTTATAGATAAAGCAATATTTTATTTTGCTTTAAATGAAATGGTATATGGCAGTTTAGATAAACCTATAGTAATTGATGAATCCATTAGACTGGCAAGAAAATTTTCTAGTCCAGATTCATATAAATTTATAAATGCTAATCTTGATAAATTTATTAAGTCAAAGAGCAANGAGCTATCTTAGAATAGTTTGATCTCTCGAAGGTCCTGTTGATATATATGAGATAGGACACTCAACAAAACTTTCAATAAAATTTACATACTCTTGGGCTTTTTCAGGAAGCTCTGAGAATTGAGTTGTTCCAACTGTATTAGAATTCCAGCCTTCAAAAGATTTGTAAACTGGTTCGCCATTTTGATAATCTACGCAGGCCTCAATGGTCTTGAATTCATCCATTACATCTAATTTTGTTAAGCAAATATTCGTTACGGAATTTGTGAAAACAGCTTTTTTTAGAGCCAGTAAATCTATCCAGCCACACCTTCTTGGTCTCCCTGTTGTTGCTCCAAATTCATGTCCTTTTTCTGCCAGCATTTTTGCATTTTCATCAAATAATTCAGTTAAAAATGGCCCTTCTCCAACTCTTGTACAGTATGCTTTAGAAATGCCGACTATCTTATCTATGTACTTTGGTCCTACGCCAAGTCCTGTTGAAACACCTCCAGCAGTAGTGCTAGATGAAGTAACGTATGGATATGTACCATGATCTATATCAAGCAGTGTTCCTTGAGCGCCTTCGAATAAGATAGGTTTATTTCCTTTTATCCAATCATAAAGAAGACCCTGGGTATCTGATGAATATTTATCATAAAGATCTTTAAAGGACANAATATGNCTCAAAGTATCTTCTATACTATGNGTTTTTTCTCCATACAGGTCTTTTAATAGGCGGTTATGATATGAGACGAGNGTCTCAACCTTCTCTCTTAATAAATCTTCATTTCCAATATCTCCAAAACGAACAGCTCTTCTAGCAATTTTATCTTCATATGCTGGGCCTATACCCCTTCCAGTTGTTCCTATNGATTCTTTTTTGTCTCTTACCTGATCAATACTAATATGGCTTGGGAGAATGAGTGCACAACCATCACTAACAAAAAATCTGTCAGTAAAGTTTATACCAGCATCCTCAAGGCCTGTAATTTCTTTATCAAGTGCTTCTAAAGACAGAACAACACCATTTCCAATTAAGCAATTTACATTTGGGTGCAAGATGCCTGAAGGAGTTAGATGCAAAACGGTTTGATGACCATTAACCTTAATAGTATGGCCGGCATTATGCCCACCCTGAAAACGGCAAACAGCAAAAACTTCTTCACTTAATGCATCTACGATTTTGCCTTTGCCTTCATCACCCCATTGGAGTCCCAAGATAAGGGTATTAGATGCCATTATTCTTCCTATTTATTTAGATATTTCTTTAGTATTTAAGTATTTTAAAAAATCAGAGTTAGCATCAATTAACATTACATCACCTTTATCTTCAAAGGTTTCAACATATGCTTTTATACTTCTCGTGAACTCATAAAACTCAGGATCTTGAGAGAAACCTTCTGCATATATTCTTGCAGCCTCAGCATCACCCTCACCTCTCAATAATTCAGCTTTTTTATATGCTTCTGCAAGAATAACAACCTTATCCTTGTCTGCTACAGCCCTGATTTCTCTAGAAATTTCTTTACCTTCAGAACGAAGTTCTTCTGCTAATCTATTTCTTTCTGTTCTCATTCTTTCATAAACAGAGTTGCTTAAATTGGAAGGCAAATCAATTCTTTTAACCCTAAAGTCAATTATTTCAATACCAAGGTCCGCAACAGAATCATTCAAAGAGTTAAGCATAATATTCATAAGCTCATCTCTTTCACCAGAAACAACTTCTTTAACAGTTCTTTTACCAAAGTTATTTTTTAGAACAAACTCAGATCTCTGACCAAGCAAGCTATTTAAGCTATTAAAACTTCCATTATTAGCTTTATAGAAGGTTAAAACATCAGCTATTTTATATTTAATAAAGGAATCAACGAGAAGATACTTACTTTCTACTGTTAAAATTCTATCAGGCTCTTCATCAAGGGTTTGTATTCTGCTGTCATATTTTTTAACCTCTTGGACAATTGGAAGTTTAAAATGAAAGCCAACATCGATATCAGTTCTAACGGCTTCACCAAATTGAAAAACAATAGCCTCTTCTTTTTCATTAACAATGAAAAAGCTGTTTAAAAGGAAGCCAACAATAAGCGCAGCAAAGACTGTTATAAAAGTAGTTCTATTCATTGTTATCTCCTTTTCTGTTTAAAATATCATTCAATGATGATGGTCTAGATGAATTTTGCATCATCTTATCAAGAGGCAATAACATAAGGTTATTTCCATTATCAACATCAATCATGACCTTTGTTGTGTTAGATAAAACTGACTGCATAGCATCGATATACATTCTATCTCTAGTTACCTTAGGTGCTTTTTGATACTCTTCTAATAATTGTGTAAATCTTCCGACCTCACCTTCTGCATTTGCAACAACCTCTAAGAGATAACCCTCAGCATTTCTTATTCTTGCTTGAGCCTGACCTCTTGCCTCTGGAACAATAGTTAGTGCATATCTTTCAGCTTCATTTTGAAGTTTTTCTTTATCTTCTCTTGCAGCAACAACATCATCAAAGGCATCTTTTACAGCTGCCGGTGGATCTGTTTTTTCTATGTTAACTTGCTGAACCACAAGCCCTGTTGCATAGTTATTTAAGATTTGCTGGAGCCTACCTTGAACCTCTTGAGCTATATTCTCTCTACCAACTGTTAATGTTTGTTCTAAAGTGTTGTCACCAACAACATGTCTTAACGCACTTTCAATTGCTTGTCTTAGGCTGCCTTCTGGATCTTTAACATTTAAAACAAAATCTTTTAAATTAGCAATTCTATATTGTGCTGACACAGTTACATCTACAATATTTTCGTCTTTGGTTAACATACTATTGGTCTGGGTATAACGTCTAGTCAATGAAACATTCTCAATATAGCGTTCGTCTATTCCAGCCAACCTAAAGTTTAAACCCTCTTGTTGTTCTTCATAAAACTTACCAAATCTCAAAATGACAGCTCTCTCAGAAGCATCTAGCTGATAAATACACTGTGATCCATAGATTATTAAAAATGCAAAAAAACCATATAAAAAGATTCTTGTTGTTGGTATTTTCATACCTCCGCCATTTCCAGATCCAGTTCCAGAACCTTTTCCAGATGAGCTATCTTTACCGCCAATAAATGCTGAAAACTTTTTAATTAGATCATCGAAGTCAGGGGCATCATTTTTGCCTCCCCACGGATCTTTATCTTGATTATCCCAATTCACAATAGATTACCTCTTAATTTATTCTTTATTATAAACCTAATTTAAGGCCATAAACCTTTATTTAAAGGGTAAAAGACAAACTTTCTACCTCTTCTTTGATTTGTTCTTTTGAACTAAGGTCATATTTCTTTAAATCCTTCCATGATCTCATCCATGTTGTTTGTCTTTTTGCTAATTGCCTTGTTGCAAAGAGAGCTCTATCAAAAAACTCACTGTCATCATACTCATTATTGATTCTAGCTATAGCTTGTTTGTAATTTACAGATTTTCGGATTGGATGATTTTCAGAAATATTGTATTTTTTAAGGAGCGAGCTAACCTCATCAAGCAGGCCTGATTTAATAATTTGTTTAAGTCTTTGTTCTATTCTTGAGTGAATCAAGGACCTATCATCTTCAAAAATACCATATTGATGCACATTAAAGCGATTTGAAAGATTTGCTTCACTATTTAACCCTATTTGAGAGCTAAATGACTTTCCTGTTATCTCTATTACCTCAAGAGCTCTTACAATTCTTTGCTCATCTAACTCATTAACTTGGTTTGCATAATTGATATCTTTATCGATCAACATAAGATGGAGCTCTTTTATCCCTTTCGTTAATATAATTTTTTCAAGATTTTCTCTAATCTCATTATCCCTTTCAGGTAAATCATCTAAGCCATTTAGCAAAGATTTGAAATACATCATTGTTCCGCCAACAAAAACAGGAATTTTTTCTCTCTCATGAATAGAATTAATCAGTTTTATTGATTGTTTATAAAAATCTGAAACTGTAAAAATAGATTCTGGTTCGATGCAATTAACTAGATGGTGAGGATACTTCCTTAAGATCTCTTTGTTTGGCTTTGCAGATCCTATATCGCAACCTTTGTAGACCATTACAGAATCTACACTAATTATTTCTATTGCAGATGAATCATATATATCAATGGCCAGATCAGTCTTGCCTGATGCTGTTGACCCTAAAATAAAAACAATTGATTTTTTGATACTATTCTTTTTTATAAGGCTTCTTCGTTAGTCTCACCCGTTCTTATTCTAATAACTTCTTCTATTTGCGTTATGAATATCTTGCCATCACCAATTTTTCCAGATCCAGCAGATTCAATAATCGCATTCTTTACAGACTCGACTAATTCATCAGATGTTGCTATTTCAATTTTAATTTTTGGAAGAAAATCAATAGTATATTCTGCACCTCTATATAGCTCAGTGTGCCCCTTCTGTCTTCCAAAGCCCTTTACCTCAGTCATGGTCATACCTGAAACACCTATTTTATCTAAAGATGCTCTTACTTCTTCTACTTTAAATGGTTTAATTATTGCTGTTACTAGTTTCAACTTATCACCTCTTTTATATTAATCATTTCTATAATGCCCGTACACTGCTTATCGGTTGAGCCTTTGTTCTTTAAACAAATTTCAAAAGCCTTAGAAGACATATTTTCTCTTAAACCATTGTTATTAAGCAAGTCTTTGAATCCACTTAACACATCTAAATTTTTATCTATCTGCAAACATGCATCTTCATCGACAAATAATTTTAAGATATCTTGAAAGTTATGCATATGTGGGCCAACNATAAATGGGCATCTTTCAAAGGCTGGCTCAATAATATTATGACCACCATTACTCTGAAATAAACTCCCGCCAACAAAAGCAAATTGAGCTTTTGAATAAAGCTCTCTTAACATTCCAGTGCCCTGAATTATTTCAATGCTTTTATTAGCAATATCTATGGGTACTTCTTCTAAGATTCTTGCATTGAGATTCGATTTATCTAATAGTTTTTTGATCGCAAAGGCTCTCTCTGGATGTCTAGGGGCTATTACAAGACCAATTCCTGGATTCTCTTTAACAATCTTCTTATAAGCATCAATGATTATTTCATCTTCACCAGCATGAGTGCTCGCAGCTAAAATAAATGGTTTGTTATTTTTAAAAAAGGTTTCTTCTGCATTATGATCAATATCAAACTTTACCGATCCAACACACTCTATTTTTTCTGATAGTGCCCCAAGTTTTTCAAAACGTGACGCATGAGATTTACTTTGTGTATAAATTATTGATATTTTTGAAATTATTTTCTTAGACAAGAGATTAAGTTTTTTATAGTTTTTAAATGATTTTTCAGACATTCGTGCATTTGAAAGAATGATTGGAATATTTTTTGAGTGAGCAATCGATATCATGCTTGGCCAAATCTCTGTTTCAAAAAGTATTAATGCTTTTGGATTGAAGGATCTAAAAAACCCTGAGGTAAAAAATTTAAAATCCCATGGTGCATATACGACCTTCAACCTTGATCCAAATATTTTATTTGCCTCTCTGAGACCGGTAGGAGTTGAGACCGTCAATATAACATCATGGTTTTCGAGTATCTTATTAACGATCTTAGCTGAAGAAATAACTTCTCCAAGGCTAACAGCATGAAACCAAACACTCTTATCAGCTTTTGAGTTGTATATTCCAAATCTATTTAAAAAATTAGATCTGTAGTCCTTGTCATTAAAGCTTTTNAATAGGATTCTAATAATCAGAACTGGNATCATTAGAAAAATAAAAAGGTTATATAAAAAGAGAATCATTTCTTAGTCATGCACATTTATAATGTAATAATACAGCTTAAAAGACATGAATAGAATTTTATTAAACCTTCTTATAAGTTTCTGGAAGATAATACTGCTTTTTCCTAGACCTGTTCATATAAAGCTTGGTTTTGCCTTGGGGTATTTCTTTTATAAATCAAATATGAAAAGAAATAGATTTAGTAAGGCAAATATTGATTTATGTTTTAGTATTTTAAGTCCTGTTGAAAGAGCCAATATAGTTAAATCAAATATCCTAATGTCAGGGTCCATTCTGTTTGATACTGGAATAGCCTGGTTTTGGTCTGACAAAAAAATAAATAAAAATATTAACTATGAGATAAGTGGCTTGGATCAACTTATTGAAGAGCAAAATAATAACAATGGAGTGCTTCTGTTTTTTAAGCATTCTCTTCATCTAGAGCTAGATGCTAGATTATTAGGTATGAATGCTGACATCTATGGAGTGGAAAGAGTNCATAATTCAAATTCATTTGACTCCATTCAAAACTCGGGAAGGCTAAAAAGCCTTAAAGGTGCTTGTGATAGAAACAATCCAATTAAATTTATACGCTGGTTAAAAAAAGGTAAAACAGTCTTATATGCAACTGACCAAGACTATGGCCTAGGTCAGTCAGATGTTGTTAATTTCTTTGGCAATCCTGCAGCAACTATTTCTGCGCCTCTAAAGATTGTTAAAGCCACATCATGCAAGACATATTTTTTAAATAGCTTTGTTAAAAATAATAAGTACTTCATAGAAATTGAAGAGTTGGATTTAAATAAAGAGTCTGGAATAACTTTCTCTACTGATCTTAATGATTTGATGGAAAGAAAGATTACCAATCATCCTCATGAGTATCTATGGCAACACAGAAGATTTAAATCAACTCTTGGAAAAGAAAAATTTTATGGATAACTCAATAAAGAGATTTGACTCGGTGAAGGGTTTTTTAGCAGAAGATGAAGGTATTTTTTTATATAATTTAACAAGAGAGTTTTGTGTTGTAAATTTTGCAGTTGAAATAGGATCATACTGTGGGAAGTCAGCTTGCTATATAGGCCAAGCATGTAAAGAAAATAAAACATATTTGCTTACAATTGATCACCATATGGGCTCGGAAGAACAACAATTTGGTGAAGAGTATTTTGATCCAGATGAATATGATTATAAAAATAATAGAGTTGATACCCTGCCAACATTAAAAAAAAATATAAAAGACTTTGATTTAATCGATGTTGTTAAACCCATTGTTGGTCATTCAAAAGAGGTAGCTGGCGAGATTGAAAATAATATAGACTTGGTTTTCATTGATGGAAGTCATACCTTTGAATCAGCTAGAGCTGATTATACTGCTTGGAAAAATAAAATTAGAGTTGGTGGAATTTTAGCAATTCATGACATTTATGATAGTGAGTTAGAGGGCGGACAGGCTCCAAGGGAAATTTATGAAAAGGCACTGAGCGAAGATTTTATTCTACTTAAAAGAGTTAATAGCTTGGTCGCTCTCCAAAAGATTATTTAAGTAAAAAAATACATTGCCTTTTGAAGCTTCTTTTTTACCATAAGTTGCTAGTGCGTGTGCAGCAATTATTACAGCTGCATTAGTCCATGTTGAATTCTCTTCTGGCCAGAAAATATCCATCTCATATTGATAGCCTGTGGGGAAAATACCATTATCATTTTTAAATTGGAGTATATTGTTAAAAATCTTCTTAGCATTTTCTTCATCTCCTAATACCAAAGCAGCAATAACACATTCACAACTTTCGGCAATAGTTACCCATGGTTCTTCTTTTACGCATTTAATACCCAAGCCTTCAACATAAAAATCTTTTAAGTTTTTTTGAAAGTCATTTTTATTATTATGGACTCCACATATATATGGATAATAAAAATCCATTGAGAATCTTGATCGATCAACACCATCTCTATTAAATTTTTGATCCCACATATCTTCATCAATCTTAATATTTAAGGATTTATCTAATGCCATTAATGAAAGNAAAATTGACATAGAGGCAGTAATTAAAGAGTTATCAGAAAAGCCATTTTTATCTATGGCCCAATAATAATAACCATCTAAATCTTTAAAATTTGATAGTTGATCAAAAATAATTTGGATTTTAGATTTTAAATAATCATTTACTAGATCATCCCTTCCCATTAATAGAGCCTGAGTTAATGGCAATATAATATATGGAGCATGATGACTTTCATAATGATCATGAACAGGCTCATTCCCTTTAAATTCAGGGTGAATATACCCATCATCATTTAAATTATTAAAGAACCATTCGACACCTAAATCAAAGGCATCCCACTCCTCATAAATTGCAAGGGCAATTAAACATTCGCAGTGATCCCATGGATCACATTTACCTTTGTCATCCCATGCAATTCTTCCGTCATGAGATTGATTAAATATAATCCAGTTTTTTGCTTCTTCAAAAGCATGTTTTGAGTTCTTCCAACTCATTTTTTTACAAAATAAAAGGCAATACTTTTACCAAGAATTGGATTAAAAATTTTATCTATTAAATCTAGAAAAAAAGGTTTTTTTAGAATATGTCTTTCTAGGATTTTTTTATATCCCTTTATAATAATGTTTGATTCTTGGCTTTTCCAAAACAAGCACCGAAGCCACCAATAAGCACTATGTATTGAATGAAATCTTTGAGATGATTCAAAGCTAAAATTATGTTCAGCAACCTCTTTAATTAATTCATTTTTCTTAAATATTCTTAAGTGTCCGCCTGGCTGGTTTTGATAGGCTTCTGACAAAAGCCAGCATATTTTTTCAGGAAATTCTGCAGGCACACTTGCAAGAAATTGTCCGCCTGGCTTAAGGACTCTATTTATTTCTTTAATGGCATCTTTGTAATCATGTAAATGCTCAAGGACTTCAGAGCAAACAACTAAATCAAAAGAATCATCAGAAAATGGAAGCGANTAGGCAGAACCNCTCAAAAAATTTGTTTTTGNATTAGANATTGATTCAAGAAACTTTAGACCTTCGAAAGCCTTNTCTAGTGATTCAATATGTGGGTCAAGCCCAATGCATTTGAGATCTGGAAATTTTTCCATTAGTCCAAAAATATGCCTTCCCTCACCACAACCCAAATCAAGCATAGTGCCTTCTGGATTTATGTTAATTCTATTAAAATCAAAGGTTAGCATTTTTATAGTCCTCTATTATTTTATACATAACTGACTCATATTCTTCAGTAATTTTTGTCCAATTAAAATTATCTATAACATGAAGCCTGCCCTTCTCTGCAATATTTTTATATTTTTCATAATCGCTGATAACTAATTTTATTGATTTAGCCAAAGAAGTCGAATCCCTAGATGGAATTAAAGTTGCATAATCACCAACAAGCTCAGGAATAGACGAGGTATTAGCTGCAATTAACGGCACCGAGCAACTCATTGCTTCAATAACAGGATATCCAAAACCCTCATACAGAGAGGATACGATTGCAATTGAGCTACATGCATATTCTTCTGCAATTTCTTTTTTTGTTAGATTAGTTTTAAACTGAATGCTGTTCTCCAAGCCCAGTCTTTTGATAAGTCTTGAGGTATGACCTTCCTGCTTTAACTTGCCTATAACAACAAGATTAATTTCACAAAATTCTTTTTTTAGAATAGATAATGCTTCTAAGGTATAGTCCAAGCCCTTAAGAGGAACATCTGCGCTTGCTGTTGTGATTAGCCTTAACTGGTCTCTTTTGATATTGCTGTATGGGATAAAAATATCTACATCAAGACCATTGTGAATAACATTCATGCTGCTTGAATTACATTTAAAATCTCTTGAAATATCTTTTAATGAATTGAGTGACGGGGTAATAATATTTTTAATGTGAGGGGCGACTTTCTTTTGCATTTTTAAAAATGAATACCACCTGTATCTAGAGAATCTGTAAAGTAGTTTATTATTGGCTTGCAGATCGTGTTCATAGTCTTTGGTTATGGGGTGATGGATGATTTCAATAAGTGGTAATAGCTTTTGAATTTCAAGCATTCCATAGCTTATGGACTGATTATCTATAACAATATCATAATCAGAATTATTGATAAGGTGGTCTTTAGCACGATAACCAAAAGTCGCCATTTCAGGAAAACCGCCAAAGAGTACTGAACAAAATTCAAAATAATCAAACCTTGTTTTACTTTTTTTCTCCCAAAATATTTTTACCCTCTCCTTAAAAGAAAATGTCTGAAAAAGGTCAAGACCTGGTAGTTGGATTAAATTAACATTCTCAGGAATTTTTGGGTAAGGGGGGCCAGAGATAATATCAACCTGATGCCCTTTCAATACAAGCGCTTTAGAAATGTCATGTACATATACACCTTGCCCACCTCCAAAAGGTGCGCTTCTGTAACTAAGTAATGCTATTTTTAATTTTGACAATTTAGGCTTAAGTTGTGACTAAGCTTAACCAGTGATCATAATTTTTATTTCTTCCAAAAATGATGTCTTCATAGGTCTTTTGAAGCTTTTGTGTAACCGGTCCTCGAGACCCTGATCCAATAACCATTTCATCAATTTTAGAGATTGGGGTGATCTCTACTGCTGTACCAGTAAAAAAAGCCTCATCACTATTTATTAATTCGTCAATTTTAAGATTTTTTTCTACGACTTCATATCCCATATCTAAGGCAATCTTCATTACAGACTGTCTTGTAATTCCATTTAAACAGTGATCAACAGTAGGAGTATAGATTGTGTTATTTTTTATGAGAAAAATATTCTCGCCGCTGCCCTCAGATATAAAACCATTCTTATCAAGTAAGATAGCCTCATCAGCACCCTTTTGAATTGCTTCATGCAGAGCCATTGTTGAGTTTATATAAGTCCCAATTATCTTATATCCAGAGTGAAGTGGATTGCTGTACTGATCGAATGAAGATTTAATAACAGATATGCCTTGTTCTTTTGCTTCAGGGCTCATGTAGGAAGGCCATTCCCATGCTGCGACTGCAACATTCACTGATAACTCGGTTGCCCTGATTCCAAGAGACTCACTGCCTAAGTAAACTATTGGTCTTAAATAGCCTTCTTCGAGATTATTCATAGAGAATATNTCTTTTTGAACTTTATTCAATTCATCGCGCGAGTATGGAATCTCAACACTTAATTTAGAAGCCGCATCAAAAAGCCTATTAGTGTGATCCTGTAATCTAAAAATAGCAGGCCCTTCATCTGTCTTGTAGGCTCTGACTCCTTCAAAAACTCCGGTGCCGTAATGCATGGTGTGAGATAAAAGATGTACGGATGCATTTTCCCATTTCTCAAAGGAACCATTTTTCCAAATTACTTTTGAATCAGTGTTTACAAACATGTTTACAGGATATAATTAACGCACATTATGTCAAATTAGAACCAATAACAAAAGAGAAAAAAAATGAATATAGAGTCATCTATTTTTAGGGAATACGATATACGAGGAACCTATCCAGAACAGATAAATGAAAGCTCCATTAAATCAATTGCCTTTGCTATAGCAAAGAGGTGCAAGAAAGACAATATAAGCACTCTAGTTGTTGGAAGAGATGGCAGGATGTCTGGACCTGCTTTGTTAGAGGCATTCTGTGAGGGACTCATAGAGTCAGGTATAAATGTTGATAATATTGGCCTGGTAACTAGTCCTTTATTGTATTTTGCAGCCAAGAAATCAGCATCCAAGAGCGGTATTATGATAACTGGGAGCCATAACCCTAAAAATTATAATGGTATAAAAATGGTGATAAATGATAGTCCAATATCTGGCACTGAAATATACACACTNATNAATCATGAAAAAAATACGAATCTTGAAAAAGGAGAGGTTAAATATAGTGATATAAAGCCAATATATTTAGAAGAGGTTTGTAATAATATATCTATAAATAATCCAGAAAAAATTAAAGTCGTTTTAGATTGTGGGAATGGAGCTGCTGGATGTATAGCACCTGACCTTTTTAAAAAATTGGGCTTAGATGTAATTGAGCTTTATTCAGAAGTAGATGGTGATTTTCCGAACCATCATCCAGACCCTGGTAAGTTAGAAAATTTACATGATCTAATCAATGAAGTAAAAGATAATAATGCGGATATAGGTTTTGCATTTGATGGTGATGGGGATAGAGTTGGCCTTGTAACAAATAATGGAGACTCAGTATTTCCTGATAAATTAATGATGCTATTTTCAAAAGATATCTTGTCTAAAGATAAAGGGAGTATAGTTTTTGATGTTAAATGCTCTAATCAGTTAGAAAATATAATTAGGGAGAATGGAGGCGATCCAATAATGTCTCCAACTGGTCATTTTCATATTAAAAAATCTATCAAAAAACATAACTCCCTCCTCGGTGGTGAGATGAGTGGGCATATATTCTTTAATGACAAGTGGTATGGTTTTGACGATGGGCATTATGCAGCAGCAAGAGCAACTGAAATACTTTCCAATCATGACGAGAATATATCAGATATCATTCGTAAGTTCCCAACATCATCTTCTACTCCAGAGTTAAATATTACAGTAACCGACGAGACAAAATTTACCATTGTTGAAAAATTTACAAATGAGTGCAGTCTTGATGGTAAAAAAATTACTATAGATGGTTTGAGAATAAATTTTGATAACGGATGGGGTCTTATCAGAGCATCCAATACCTCTCCTAAACTAGTTATGAGATTTGAAGGCAATTCTTTAAAAGATATGAATGAGATAAAAGATCTTTTTCTTTCAGAACTCACTCGCATTTGTCCTGATATTGTTATAAATTTAGATTGAATCATGAAAAATGATAGAAAAAATATTATCTTACAAGCCCTTGCTGGATTGCTTGAAGAAAGAAATCTATCAAAAATAACCACCTCCTTATTAGCTGAGAAATCAAAAATAACTGAAGCTGCTCTTTACAGGCATTTTCCAAGCAAAAGAGCTATTTATGCTGAACTTTTTTCATTTTGTGATGATGCAATTTTTAATAAGTGTGGAGAGCTAAAAAAATCTAAGCTAGCCCCAAAAGAAAAAGTAAAGAATGCATTTTTATTCTTCATGATATTTATTGAAAAAAATAAGGGTTTTGCAAGNCTTCTCTCTAGAGAGGCTCTTTCTTCGGATGAACAAAACGTCACTGATTCTGTAAATCAGTTTTTTGAAAGGTTCGAGCTATCTATCAAACAAATGCTTTCAGAGGATACAGATAATCTTATTACCCAGCCCGGTATTTCAGCCCAGCTTATAGTTACATGTTTAGAGGGGAATGTTGGAAGGTATATTCGTTCAAAATTTAAAGACTCTCCAAGCAGCTATATAGATAATGTATGGGAACTCCTTTCTCTAAATATATTTAAAAGCTAATTAGTAATATTTTCATCTAAAAAAAGTTCAAAATAAGTATTTGTATCATTTGAGATATTTGGTTTACCTGTGTCGGGATTCACTTTAATGAAGGACATATTTTCAGGAATAGAATTTGTTTTTACTTCAAGCTCCTGCAATTGGTCATTCATATAATCTACCCAAATAGGTAATGCTATGGATGAGCCATACTCATTTTTTCCTAATGAAGAAAAATTATCTGTTCCAACCCATACAGTGGTTGCTAGATCTTCATGAAAACCAGAGAACCATGTGCTAATAGCATCATTAGTTGTACCTGTTTTTCCTGCAATATCATCCCTATTTAATGAAGCAGATCTTCTTCCTGCTGACCCTCTCTTCATATGCTCCTGGAGGATATCTGTAATCAAATATGCAACCCTCTCATCAATAACTTTCTCATTATTATTTATTGGTTTTAAAAGTGCATAAGGGCGTTTAGTTTCCATTTCTAAAGTATCAAGCCAAGGAAAGGCAGATAATGAGCTAATATTTTTTGATTGAAGGTATGCGTCATGAGAGTAGATAATTTCACCATTTCTATCAATAATTTTAGACACAAAATATGGGTCTACTAAATAACCCCCGTTTGCAATAACACTAAAGCCTCTGACCATCTCAATTGGTGAAAAATTTCCAGATCCGAGTGCCAACGACAAATCAGCAGGTAATCTATTTTTTTCAAAACCAAATTTTTCAATATAGTTATGAGATTTTGTAATTCCAAGCTCTCTTAAAAGTTTAATCGATACAATATTTATTGATTGAACCAGTGCCTCCCTTATTGACGTTGGCCCATAAAATTTACCAGTATAATTTTGAGGTTTCCAAACACTTTCTAAATTACTATCTTCAAAAGCTATTGGCGCATCATTAATTAGAGAGGATAAGTTATATCCATTCGCTAGTGCTGAAGCATAAATAAATGGCTTAAGCTGGATCCAGATTGGGGATAAGACAGCCTAACTCTATCAAAATTACTTTTATTAAAGTCCATTCCCCCAACATAAGAGATTAATTTTCCATCTTTTGGATCAATGGAAACCAGTGATGCTTCTGCGACTGGGATTTGGTCTAGAACCAAGACACCATCTATAGATTTTAGGTAAATAAAGTCTCCTACCTCAATAAATGCATCAAATGATTCGGGTAAAGGCCCTTTTTGATCAATACTAATCCTTTGTCTTGCCCATTTGTATTCAGACGACCATGGTATCGAATCAATTTCTAAATTTTCATTAAGGAAAAATAATTTTGATGGGTCTAGTTTTATTACTAAGCCCTTAATATATGATTTATAAAAAGGAAACTCATCAAATATCGAATTCACCTTATTAATAGTTAGTTCATCATTATCAAAAGAATTCATTTTTGATATTTCTTCAAAGATAAAGGTGCTATCTAGATTATTTAGTTTGGTTAACTGCTCATCATTAAATACTTGGATAAAGTTAGGTGAGTCAATCCAACCATGTCTTTTATGATAAATAGATAATTGGTTCTTTAAATGTTTTTGAGCACTATCTTGAGATTTAGAATTAATGGTTGTAAAAACAGACCAGCCATTTTTATAAGCTTTAAGACCATATCTTTTAATAATTTCCTGTCTAGCAAGCTCTGCTAGATACCTTCCATCTGTTTCATATAAATCAATATCATTTGCTACCCTTAAAGGCTCATCTAAAGCTTCTATATAGGTTTTACTATTTATTAATCTAAGTTTTAGCATTCTAGATAATATCCAGTCTCTTCTTTGTTTTGTTCTAAGCGGAGCTTTAATTGCATTAATTCTTGATGGATTGAGCCATTGCTGCAATAGCTGCAGACTCTGCCAAAGTTAAGTCAGGAACTGATTTATTAAAGTAGGTGTTTGAAGCAGCCTCAATTCCATAAGACCTATTGCCAAAAAAGTTCCTATTTACATAAAGCTCAAAGATTTCTTCTTTTGTGAGGTTGCTTTCAAGTTCAAGAGCAAGAAAAATTTCTTTTACTTTTCTAAGAATTGTTTGATCTCTGGTGAGTAAATAACCTCGCACCACCTGCATGGAGATCGTTCCTCCGCCACCAAAACAACCATCAGGACCAATACATCTTATGATTGAGCGAAGTAATCCTGTATAACTTATTCCTTGGTGATTAAAAAATGCATCATCCTCTGCTGCCAAAAATGCGTTTTTAATATCTATAGGTATTTCATTGAATTTTAGAGGTCTTCTTTTAATTTCTCCAAACTCTCCTATTAATACTGCATCTTCTGTGTAAATTTTGAGAGGCATTTGTAACTGAGATTCATCTACTAAAGATATTTCTGGTAGTGAAGGTTTTAGTAAAAAGAAGGTTGTTAAAACTGCAAGGATAGCTAATGAGCACCCTGAAAGGCCCAACCAAAAGAAAATTTTAATTGTATTTAACATAATTTATAACTTTCTTATTATCTCTTAAACAATGAAGTTTTAATATCAAAAAAGGTATTTTCAGGAGTAAGGTGTTAAAATTCTGAAATAAAATTATGAATATATTTATAGTAGGTCCCATGGGATCAGGAAAATCAACCGTTGGAAAAATAATTTCTAGTGAATTATTTTTAAATTTTTTTGATACTGACTGAGAAATAGAAACAAGAACTGGTGCATCCATTGATTGGATCTTTGATCTAGAAGGTGAGACGGCTTCAGAAAAAGAGAAACCAAAGTTTTAGAAGAGATGGTTAAGCAGAACTCTATAGTTTTATCTACTGGCGGAGGGATTATCTTATCTGAAACGAATAGAGAGCTTTTGTCNTCACGAGGAACGGTTTTCTACCTNGCTACNCCAATTGAAGTTCAGCTTGAAAGGACTTCAAAAGANAAAGATAGGCCATTGCTTAAAGATGGAGATCCTGGTGANATACTAAAAAATCTTCATATTGCTCGAGAAAGTTTATATGAAGAAGTTTCAGACTATACAGTTAATACAGAAAATAAATCAAGCCAACAGGTATCTTCAGAAATAATTAAGTTAGTTAAGAACTATGGCTAAAATTATCAAGGTTGGTAAAAAAAATTCACAATATGATGTTGTTATAGCAAGAAATGCTATTACAAAAATTAGACTCTCAAAACATTTAAAATCTAAAAATAAAATCCTTGTTATTACTGATTCAGGAATACCTAGTAAGTACATTCGAGAACTTAAAAATCTTCTAAGCTTTAAAAAACAATTACATTTTCATGAGATTCCATGTGGAGAAAAATCCAAATCATTTTCAACGTTCATCAAAATTCAAGAAAAGTTAGCAGATTTAAAGTTTGATCGGTCTGATTCAATGATAGCTTTTGGAGGTGGTGTAGTAGGAGACATTACTGGCTTTTGTGCTGCAACGTATTTAAGAGGTATAGATTTCATCCAGATTCCAACTACGCTCTTGGCTCAAGTAGATTCTTCGGTTGGAGGAAAAACTGCTATTAATATTAAACAAGGTAAAAATTTAGTAGGTTCTTTTAATAATCCCAGTCTTGTTCTCATTAGCAGTAAATTCTTGGAAACCTTGCCAGAAATAGAATATAAGTCAGGTTTAGGAGAAGTCATTAAATATGCATTTATTGGAAATAAAAAACTATATAAATTAATACATGAAAATTCTAAAAAAATAAAATCAAGAAATCTTAATATTCTTGAAGATATCATAGAGGAATCAATCATAACTAAATCAAAAATAGTTACCCAGGATGAGAAAGAAAATGGCATAAGGGCTATTCTAAATTTTGGTCATACTTTTGGGCATGCCATAGAAGCTTCTAAAAATTATAAAGGGATAACTCATGGAGCAGCAGTTACTCTAGGAATGGTAATAGCAGCAAAAATATCATATTTTGAAGGTCATATTAAGATTCATCAACTAGATAATATAATTAACTTGATTGATTCATTGGGCCTTGAAAGCAATTATGAAAAGTATAAGTTTAAAGACTTAAAAAAGTACTTATCTAATGATAAGAAGGTGTCATCAGGAAAATTAAGCTTGGTTCTTATAAATTCAAAAGGGGTAGCTTTTAAAACTAACCAATTCAATAATAAAAGCCTAGAAAAATCTTTTGCTTAGGCTGCGTTTGCGGTAGTTGCCTTTAAGAGATCATGAATATTTGATGCCGCTGGAACAACGAGCCAAAAATACGGTTCAAACTTATCAAAATCGTCTACTAGTTCTTTAGCTTTAGAGCTATTGGTAAGCTTGTAGTGAGCTCTAATTATTTCTTTAAGATGTTTTCTGTGTGATTGCATGTCTTCTGTTGTAATTCTTTCAAGGTTTACCAAGCCTCTATTACAGTTATCAAAAAATGTTTTATCTTCATCTAAAACATATGCAAATCCACCTGTCATACCTGCTCCAAAGTTAGCACCAACAGATCCTAAAACTGTTACATGGCCTCCTGTCATATATTCACAGCAGTGATCCCCAGCTCCTTCTATAACAGCATTAGCTCCTGAGTTTCTAACTGCAAATCGTTCACCTGCTCTCCCAGATACATATAACTCACCACCTGTTGCTCCATACAAACAGGTATTACCAACCAGAGATGTATTTGGGTTTGTTTTGGCATATTGGCTATCATTTTTAACTACGATTCTTCCACCATTCATGCCTTTGCCCACATAATCATTTGCATCGCCTTCTATGTTGAGATTAATGCCATTTGCATTCCAACAACCAAAACTTTGGCCTGCTGATCCAGTGAAGTTAATGTTTAATTGTTCTTTAAACCCCTCTTCACCAAAATTTTTAGCAACATAGCCTGATAAAGAAGCGCCAATAGACCTATCGGTATTAGAAATTTTATAATCCTTAGATATTGATTGGTGTTTATCAATTAAAGGCTTTACATCTTTTAAGATTTTTTTTGAAAGAGTTCCTTTATCCCANGGTGCATTCTTTTTTGAGGTACAGAAAAATGCTTCATTGGTCTTAGTATCCTTNTANAGTAGATCGCTAAGATCAATCGATTGGTACTGNGATTCAAGATTACTAATTTGTTCCAGATACTGTGTTTGACCAATAATATCTTCAATTTTAGACACTCCCATAACACTTAAGTGGTCACGAACATCATTGGCAATAAATTTAAAATAATTCATTACTTTTTCTTTTTCGCCAACAAAATGGTGGTTAATTAGATCTTCTCTTTGAGTTGCTACACCTGTCGCGCAATTATTCAAATGGCATATTCTTAAATACTTACAACCCATTGCTATCATTGGTCCGGTTCCAAAACCAAAAGACTCTGCTCCTAAAATAGCAGCCTTTATAACATCTAAACCGGTTTTCATTCCTCCATCAGCCTGAAGCCTAACTTTGTGTCTTAAGCCGCTATCTCTTAGGCTTTGATGAGCTTCAGCTAGCCCAAGCTCCCACGGAGATCCAGCATATCTGATAGAAGTTAGTGGACTAGCTCCAGTACCACCGTCATGGCCTGAAATTGTAATTAAATCTGCGTAGGCTTTTGCTACACCAGAAGCTATCGTTCCTACGCCTGGCTCAGAGACTAATTTTACAGAAACAAGTGCTTTTGGGTTTACCTCTTTTAAGTCATATATAAGTTGGGCTAAATCTTCTATCGAATAAATATCATGGTGAGGAGGAGGAGAAATCAATGTAACTCCAGGAGTAGAGTATCTTAATTTAGCAATAAGTTTATTAACTTTTCCTCCAGGTAGCTGACCACCCTCTCCAGGTTTAGCGCCCTGAGCAATTTTGATTTGAAGTACTTCAGCATTCACTAAATAATGAGGAGTAACACCAAACCTTCCAGAAGCAATTTGTTTAATTTTAGACATTTTTGATGTGCCATATCTTTCAACTGCTTCTCCACCNTCTCCAGAATTAGATCTGCCACCAAGCTCATTCATTGCCTCAGCTAGNGTTTCATGAGCCTTTGGAGATAAAGCACCTAAGCTCATTCCTGCTGAATCAAATCTTTTAAGTATGTTTTTTTGAGATTCTACTTTTTCTAAATCTATCTCTTTTTTTTCGGTATTAACCTCTAGCAGATCTCTGAGCATAGCAGGAGGCCTATTATCAACCAAATATGAATACTCCTTATAAGTAGCATCTAAACCAGAAGTAACAGCTTCCTGTAATTTTTTAACAATCTCTGGATTGTATGCGTGGTATTCACCGCCATGAATATATTTAAGCAGTCCACCTACATTCATATCGGATAAGTTTGATCTAGCGTAGTCATCCAAGGCTCTAAGCTCTTTATCTATATCTTTAAAATTCTTACCCTTAACTCTACTAGTTGTATTAGTAAAGCAAAGGTTAACCACATCACTGTCTAGGCCTACTATCTCAAATAATTGAGATCCTCGATAGCTTGATATAGTAGATATTCCCATTTTTGAAATTATCTTAAGAAGTCCTTTATTAACCCCTTTTCTATACCTTGAGCAGTTTTCATGAGGGTGCCCTTTTAATTCATTTCTTTGTGTTAGATCAAGAATAGTCTGATATGCCAATGATGGATAAACAGCGGTTGCCCCAAACCCAATTAAGCATGCTATTTGATGAGTATCTCTTGCAGATGATGAGCTAATAACTATATTTGCATCTGATCTTAACCCTAGCTCAACTAAGTTTTGGTGCACTGCTCCAACTGCTAATAATGCATTAATTGTTAATTTGCCTTCAAGAGGGACATCTTCAATTAAATGAATTATTGATGCACCATTTCTTACTTTTTTTACCACAACTTTTTGTAAATTTTTGATAGCTTTTTCTAAGCTTACTGATTTATCAAAAATTAAATCTATATCTTCAGATTTAAAATACTTATTCTTCAAAACTGCGTTTAGTTTTTTGTGAGACAGGACTGGGGACGTCGTTACAAGCCTTTTGGCATGCTCAGGAGTTTCTTCATAAATATTTAGCTCTGGACCAAAACATGTCTCCAGTGTCATAACCCCAACCTCTCTCAAGGAATCAATTGGTGGATTGGTTACTTGTGCAAATTGTTGCCTAAAAAAGTCATACATCTGCCTATGCATTTTGCTCATAACTGCCAGAGCAGTATCATCACCCATTGATCCAGTTCCTTCTTGAGATTCAATTGCAAGAGGTTTAATAACTGATACTCTCTCCTCTTTAAAAAGAAGGAAAAGTTTTGATGCTGTGATAAATTTATTAGGATTTATCTTTTTTAAACCAGGGCCCTCGTATGCATCTAAGCTTGATTCAATATATACAGCATTTTCCTTTAACCACTTTCGATATGGAAATTGCTCTTTAAGAACTTGATCAATTTCTGATTGGTTATAAATTTTTCCTAGGGAAGTATCAATTGCCAGAATTCCACCAGGCTGAACTCTTCCTTTTTCTATAATATCTTTTTCATCAATAGGGTTTACCCCTGTCTCAGAGGCTACAGTAATAATATTATTTTTATCTATTTGATATCTTGCAGGCCTGAGTCCATTTCTATCTAAAATACAAACAGCCCACTTGCCATCAGCCATGACAATACCAGCTGGCCCATCCCATGGCTCCATATGCATAGAATTATATTCATGAAAGCCTCTTATATCAGGATCTAAGGTTTGAGTATTTTGCCATGCTGGCGGAAGAACCATACGAACAGCTCTAAAGAGATCAACTCCCCCTTTAACCAGAAGCTCCACCATGTTATCCAATGATGAAGAGTCTGATCCAGATTCATTTACCAGTTGCTTAAATTTTTGAATCTTTGGTATAAGAGGAGTAGAAAATTTAGATGATCTAGCCTTAACCCAATTCCTGTTCCCTCTAATTGCATTGATTTCACCATTATGAGCAAGAAGTCTAAATGGTTGAGCAAGATGCCATCTGGGACTTGTATTTGTAGAGAATCTTTGATGAAAAACACAAGTTGATGCTCTAAAATCTTTTTGATTTAAGTCAAGATAGAAGTCTGTTATCGCCTTAGGAAGCATCAATCCTTTATAAACAATTGTCTTGGATGACATGGAGCAAATATAAAGAGTTTCATCATCCATAAAAATTTCTTCGATAAACTTTCTGGCTTGTAATAGTTTGGTTTCAAACTCTTGATGATTAAAATCTTTAGATTTTGGTTTTATAAAAATTTGATATATGTTTGGCAAGCAGTCTAATGCTATCTTGCCAAGAATATCTTTTTGAACTGGAACTTCCCTTGTTGCTACAAGTGTTAATGACTCTTTATTTAAAATTTCTTCGAGTTCAGATGTAATACTTTTAAGTTTTTTTGTAAAAAATAATTGACCTAT
>JGI26112J46591_1000075_pt1 | contig 21408 bp, 20 predicted proteins | sample AOAMet1_08_M0_20_2_FD_46591 | JGI IMG/M metagenome (IMG submission 46591)
CTAAATGCATTCTGTTGATGGATTACTATTATATTTACTCCAAAAGTTGATTTATCGTCAATATCCTGATGATTAATCAAAGTTAATTATTAGAAAATGAATTTTTTAATTATACCCAGTAAATAGATTTAAGAACCTAACAATAAATCATAAATCATTACTGCTAGGTTAAATGTTTATAAAAAAATTCCAACATAGATAAATTAAATATTTAATTCAAAATCAAAATTTCTTCGTTAACTGAGTGATTGTAAGATTTGATCCAAACTTGCCTTTGCATCACCATATAACATTCTTGTATTTTCTTTAAAGAATAATGGATTTTCGATTCCTGAATATCCTGTTCCTTGGCCACGCTTAGATACTATAACAGATTTTGCCTTCCAGCACTCAAGAACTGGCATGCCAGCAATCGGGCTATTTGGATCTTCTTGAGCAGCAGGATTTACAATGTCATTTGATCCAATCACAATTGCAATATCTGTTTCAGGGAAATCATCATTAATCTCATCCATTTCTAAGACAATGTCATAAGGAACTTTTGCCTCTGCCAATAAAACATTCATATGCCCGGGCAATCTGCCCGCTACTGGATGAATCGCAAAACGTACATTTTTTCCTTTATCTCTTAATCTTCTTGTTAGTTCTGAAACAGATTGCTGAGCTTGTGCAACTGCCATTCCATATCCAGGAATAATTACAATTGATTTAGCGTCATTTAATTGAGCCGCAACAGTATTTACATCCGTTGCAATCATCTCACCATCAATTTCCATGGCAGGACCTTTTGAGCCTCCAAATCCACCAAGAATAACAGATATAAATGATCGATTCATTGCTTTGCACATGATGTATGACAAAATAGCGCCAGATGAGCCAACTAAAGCACCTGTTACAATGAGCAAATCGTTACCTAATAGAAAGCCTGTGGCAGCAGCAGCCCATCCAGAGTAACTATTCAACATTGAAACGACTACAGGCATATCAGCACCTCCTATCGCAGCCACCAAATGCGCACCTAATGCAAATGCAATTATCATCATTAAATATAAAGTCCACGATCCAGAATGGTTCATGTACATTAACAACAATATTAAACTGAATATTATTGCTGCAATATTAAGAAAATGCCTGAATGGCAAAACCAAGGCTTTACCATCAATTTTTCCCGCTAATTTTCCATATGCGATGATTGATCCAGTGAATGTAATCGCACCAATAAATACGCCTAGAAATACTTCAACTTCGTGTATTGCAATTTCAGCACCAACTAATCCGTGAGTGCCAAGAATGTCAGAGTTCAAACCTATGAAAACTGCAGCTAATCCTACGAATGAGTGCAATGCCGCAACAAGTTGGGGCATTTCTGTCATTTCAACTCTTTGGGCAACAACCATGCCAATAAAAGCACCTACCCCTAACAATGGTATTAGAAGTATAATAGACCAACCGCCAACTCCTGGGCCAAACATTGTTGCAACTACGGCTAAAGCCATACCAACAATACCATACCAAACAGCTCGTTTTGCTTTTTCTTGATTACTCAAACCACCAAGTGCAAGAATGAATAAAACTGATGCGGCAATATATGTAGCAGTCACAATACCGATACCCATAATTATCCCCCCTAAGATTTCTGAAACATTTGCAACATTCGCCTTGTAACCATGAAGCCACCTACGATGTTAATCATGGCAATAAGTACTGAAATACTAGCCAAAATAGTTATGATGAATCCACTACTGCCGATCTGAAGCAATGCACCCAAAATTATTATGCCTGAAATAGCATTTGTGATTGCCATCAATGGAGTGTGAAGTGAATGGCTCACATTCCAGATAACTTGAAAACCAATAAAACAAGATAATACAAAAACAATAAAATGCTGCATAAAAGATGATGGAGCATAAGCTCCAATTAAGAGCATGAGTAATCCCCCAAATACTAGCAATGCTGTTTGTTGCGAGCCAGCTTTCTTTAATTTAAGCGCTTCCAATGCTAATAACTCTTCAGCTGAAGGTTCTGGAGCCACTGGAGCCTTTGCTGCTATTGCTGCTATTTTTGGAGGTGGTGGTGGAAAAGTGATTTTTCCTTTATGAGATGCAGTAGCACCTCGTATCACATCATCCTTCATATCATGTTTTAGTTTTCCATCCTTATCAGGAGTTAGATCACTCATCATATGTCGAATATTTGTTGAATATAATGTTGATGATTGGGCTGCCATTTGGCTTGGAAAATCAGTATATCCAACAATTGTAACACCATTTTCTGAAACAATCTTTTTATCCATAACAGTCAAGTCACAATTTCCACCACGCTCAGCAGCCAAATCGACTACTACTGACCCTGGTTTTTGTAGACTGACCATATCTTCGAGCCAGAGCTTTGGGGCGTCTCTGCCAGGTATCAAAGCGGTTGTGATTACGATGTCCATTTCGGGAGCTAGCTCTCGAAATTTGGCAAGCTGTTTCTCTCTAAATTCAGGACTTGATGGAGCAGCATATCCACCAGTTTCTGCACCATCAGATTGTTCCTGCTCAAAGTCCAAGAACACAAACTCTGCCCCCATACTCTCAATTTGTTCTGCTACTTCTGGTCTGACATCAAATGCATAAACCATAGCACCTAATGAAGTTGCAGCACCAATTGCTGCAAGACCCGCAACGCCAGCACCTACTATTAAAACCTTAGCGGGTGGAACTTTTCCTGCAGCAGTTACTTGTCCAGTAAAAAATCGTCCAAAATTATTTCCAGCTTCCATAACTGATCGATAGCCCGCAATGTTTGCCATCGATGAAAGAGCATCCATTTTCTGAGCACGGCTAATACGAGGCACCATATCCATTGCAATAATATGTGCACCTTTTTTATTTGCAGCCTCTAAAAGTGTCGTATTTTGGCCCGGATAAAAAAAGGAAATTAATGTTTGCCCCTTTTTCAATCGCTTTATCTCAATATCTTCCGGAGGTCGCACCTTTGCAACAATGTCAACTTCTTTGTACAAAGATGCAGCACTATTTAAAACTTTAACTCCAGCGTTTTTGTAGTCTTTATCAGAAAACCTAGCTGCTTCCCCCGCTCCCTTTTCAATGAAGCATTCATAGCCTAATTTTTGCATCTGAATAGCCGACTCAGGCGTCATTGCCACTCGGTTTTCACCAAGGAAAATTTCTTTAGGTGTCCCTATGCGCATGACAAACCTCCTTTGTTCAAGCGTCGCCGGAATCAGATTCGGCAGATTTATACATTATAGGTAAATACATTAGCATCAATAAAAATTAACGCCAGATGTCATCAATAAATAATTAAAGGTTTAGATTACACAAAACTAAATTCCATTTTTTTGGATTTAGTTTTGTGTGATTAATAATACATACTTGAGTATAGCAATAAAAATTTAGGATGAAGATTATAACTGAGACATGATTTCATCAGATACATCCATGTTTGTTGTTACATTTTGTATATCATCATCGTCTTCTAAGTTTTCAATTAATCTCATTATTTTTTCAGCACCACTTAAATCTAATTCAGTCATTGTAGTAGGCTTCCATATTAATTTTGTCGTTTCACTCTCTCCCAATGCCAATTCTAGCGCTTTTGACACATCATTAAGATCTGTTGATGCACAATAAATATCATGCCCATCTTCTGTTGATTCAACATCTTCTGCGCCTGCATCAATTGCATGTTCAAACATTGCATCAACATCGCCAGCTTCTGCGCCGTATACGACTAAGCCTTTTCGTTCGAACATAAATGAAACAGCTCCTGTTTCAGCTAAATTACCACCCGACTTAGTAAACAAGGATCGAACAGAAGATGCTGTTCTATTTTTATTATCAGTCATTGCTTCAACGATAACTGCTACTCCATTGGGGCCATATCCTTCATAACGAATTTCATCATAATTTTCGTCATCGCCTCCAGTCGCTTTTCCGATAGCTCTATCAATTACATCTTTTGGAACTGAATTTGATTTTGCTTCTTTAACTGCCAAACGAAGTCTTGGGTTTTTTTCTGGATCAGGATCCCCCATCTTCGCAGCAACAGTTATTTCCTTGGATAATTTAGAAAATAGCTTTGAACGGAGTTTGTCTTGGCGACCTTTGCGATGTTGGATGTTTGCCCACTTGGAATGGCCTGCCATAATATAAATCCTTTAAAATAATCATTACAATTGCTTCATACAAATAAGGTACATATTTTTCAATACCAAGCAGATCTATTTTAAAAATACATATCAAAAAAAATTAGATATCTAATTTAATGAGTATCTACTCTTGGACGCACTAAAAACATTCCTAAACACATTATTATAAATGCTGCCCAAATAAAACTTGAGTAAGTTTCTTTTAACAAAATCATCGACCAAATAACTCCAAAAAAAGTTACTAAATACGCAACTAGCCCCGCAAACACGGGCCCACCTTTTCCAATAAGCCAAATAAATCCTGCATAAGCAAATCCAGTAGTAAAACCGATTGCTAGAATTGCATAATCTGCTTGTTCAAGTCCGTCTTCCCAAATTGGAATAAATGACCCTTGCGATACTACAAAAATACCAAGCACAATAGAACCCAACACTGCAGAGCCCAACAAAGTTTCAACTGATGTCATTCCATCTAAGCCAAAATATGCAATAAAATTATCTTCAAGCGCATAACAAAGTGGAGAAAGAATTGCTAATAATACAAATCCAGCCTTTGATTGGTCTGGCAAACTTGCTTCAGGCCCAATTAAAAGAATTATTGCTATAGCACCCATCAAAACACCTAATGCTCGCGTTTTTTGAAAAGTCTCGTGACCTATCAAAATTGCAATAGGCATAATAAAAATTGGAACCATTGCTATTGTTATTGCCATGACACCCGCTGGAAGATGAAAAGCGGCCGTGTAAGTTATTATTCCAGGTAATATTGTTCCAAATGCCATTATCCAACCAAATAAAATCAACCTTTTCTTTGTTAACCTTAAAGCACGTCGTTTTGGTAAAAAAAGGATTAAAGCTACAAATGCCGCAAGGAATACTTGCCAAAACAAGACCCCTAAAACTGGATAGCCAACTGATACAGCAATTTTAATAGCTGGAATTGTTAAACCCCATGTTGCGCCTATCACAACAAGTGGTAAAAATAGCCATGTCTTACTATTCATACTGGTTCCGATTGTTGCAATCTGCCACCATTACGTATTTGCACAACATTTTTTGCTAAGCCAGTTGCATTATCAGTCTCTACGAATATGCCACACAATGTTGCTTCATCTACTGCTGGCGTAAATCTTTCTTTGTTCATTCCCGTTATAAACCGGCGCAATGGCTCATCTTTTTGCATTCCAATAATACTATTATAATCCCCACACATTCCTGCATCAGATTGATGTGCAGTACCTTTTGGAAGGATCTGAGCATCAGCAGTAGGGATATGAGTATGAGTTCCAACAACTAATGAAGCGCGACCATCCAACCAATGTCCAATCGCAACTTTCTCAGAAGTGGCTTCAGCATGGAAGTCCACGATAACTGCATCAGCCAATCCACCCAATGGAGCATTTTTTAATGCTGTATCTAGTGCCGAAAAGGGATCATCAAATGGCTTTTTCATAAAAACTTGTCCTAAAGCCTGTGCAACTAAAACTTTTTTCCCATTTCGAGCTTTTATGAGACGAAAGCCTTTTCCGGGTGCAGTTTTTGCAAAATTTAAGGGGCGAATAATTCTTGGTTCTTGCTCGCAGAATGTTAACATGTCCCTTTGATCAAAAGCATGATCACCTAAAGTTATACAATCCACCCCAGAATCAATCAAAGCTTTTGCATGACTTGCAGATAAACCCATCCCACCAGTAGCATTTTCGCCATTTACAACTACAAAATCTAAACGCCACTTTTCTCGCAAGCGATTTAATCGTTCGCTTATAGCTTTTCGGCCAGAGCGGCCCATGATGTCACCTAGAAATAAAAGTCTCATTTAACCCCGATAACGGCATTGTCTCAAAAGGACAAGATGCCCTGCTCCGTTATTATTTCGTCTAGCTTATAATCTGTTGGCTCACTTGGTACCGCCAAGACTTCTTGAGAACTATAAGCAAAACCAACAGCAGTAATTTCTTTTAATTTTGTAATTTCTTCAAAAGAACGATCATAGAAACCACCCCCATATCCTAATCTATATCCATTCATATCAAACGCTGCCAATGGAGTGATTATTATATCAGGTATAAGTCGATTACTTTTTTCAGGAATAAGCGCACCAAAAGCACCAGAAACCATTTTTGTTTCAGGTGTCCATTCAAAAAATTTAAGAGGTGTGCTATCCTTCACAACAACCGGAACACAAATTTTATGACCACGCTTTGAAATTTTTGTCATTGCAGATAGAGGACTTATTTCAGTCCGTATTGGCATGTACGCTGCAATGACAAGATTAGAATCTTGTGTTTTTAAATAATTATACAATTGAGCATTAGCTTTTTTATCATGCCCAGCCACGTGAGCTTCTGCTCTCGCCTTAAATGCTGCTTTTCTGCAAAGAGATTTTAAATTCTGTATATTTTTCATTTTTATATTTCATTCATCAGCAATGCTTAAACCAACTAATAGGCGGCGGGCCCACATCAGAACGCGATATCATTGCAATCGCATTCAACGCAGCGGTGGAAGGGGTTAATTTCCCGGAGCCTGTGTAATACAGGTGGGTACCGGATATGATATACCAGGGTAAGTCACAGAGCCAGTTCCCTCAAGAAAGCTTATCGGCCACTGAAATTGAGCTTCTCACAAGAAGGGCAGAACCCGCCTGATATGTAGATAGTAAATTTAAAACAAATCTTCAAGTAGCCAAGTTGCATATTTGAGGTTATTTCTTGGGATTTGCTCGAGCTGAAGCTGCAGCAGAACGAATCTCTTCCGCTATTTCATCTGCTTCTTCAGGATCAAAATCTAAAGGTACTTCGATTCCTTTTGCTTCAATAAACAATCTAACCATTCCATCACTAGTTGGACCAATTTGTAAATTAGCTTCAATTTCAACTTCTGAATTAATTCCCATGATTTATTACCATATCTGTTTTTATCTGTTTATTTTTTCTTGGCTATCAAGAGAAAGTCGTAATTTCAAGTATGATCGGACTTGCCAGCCCTGAATGCATAAGCTAAATGACGCAAAGTGCCGGCGTAGCTCAGTAGGTTAGAGCGCTTGATTGTGGATCAAGAGGCCCCCCGTTCGAGCCGGGGCGCTGGTACCATTTAAACTCAATATCATTTTTGTGATTCAAAAATCTGTTGGCGCTCCACCTTCAGATTTTCTTCTTGCTACAAAGCTTTTTAATTCTTCTTTGATGGCTTCATCTATTGGAGGAGGCTGAAAATCTTTTATTATTTGTTTATACATTTTATGAGCTCTTTGAGCCGTCCAGTTACCCCCATTCAAATTCCATGCCTCATAATTTGTCCAATCAGATATTAGAGGAGAGTAAAAGGCATTTTCATATCTTGCTTGAGTATGTTTAGCCGAAAAATAGTTGGCACCAGGTAAATGTCCAACCTCTTTTATAGCGCTAATAGCAATATCCTCAGTATTGGTTTCACATAAAGATGTATCCATATACCGCTGTATATGTTGTAATATTTCACAATCCATAATAAATTTTTCTGGACTTGCTATGAGACCTCCTTCAAGCCATCCAGCAGCATGATAAACAAGATTAGTACCTGATTGTACAGCTGCCCATAAAGAGTTGGACGTTTCCCAAATAGCCTGACCATCTGGTACATTTGCAGTACATACTCCCGATGATCTCATCGGTAACCCATAGAATCTTGCTAATTGACCAGTCATCTGAGTAGCTCTCATATATTCAGGCGTACCAAATGCAGGCGCACCTGATTTCATATCTACATTAGAAGTAAATGTGCCAATCATTGATGGGCAACCTTTACGGATCATTTGTATCATAACTATTGCAGCTAATCCTTCAGCTAATGACAATGTAACCGCACCAGACATTGTTACTGGTGCCATTGCACCTGCTAATGTAAAAGGTGTCACTACAATCGGCTGACCACGCTTGGCCAAGCGAATCGTACCATCCAACATTGGGAAATCATGTTTCAAGGGTGAAACCGAATTAATGTTTGTATACATTCTCGGCTTTTCCTCAAACTCTTCATGAGTTAAGCCCCCCGCAATTCTAACCATCTCCATGACATCCTCAACACGCTCTTTTCCAAGGGAATATGCGTGAACAACTTTGTCAGTTAAAATTAACTTCTCGTATAAACAATCAAGGTGCCTAACTGATGCATGGATATCAACAGGTTCAACTGGATACCCACCTGCCACATGGATACAGTTAAAAAACTGTGTAAGCTTCATGAAATCCTTAAAACCTTCAAAATCACCTGCGCGTTTTCCCCGTTCCAAATCCCACATGTTTGGTGGCGATGATACGTTTACAAACGCCATATTCTTTCCGCCAAGTGTAATTTCTTCGATTAGGGTTTCGTGGAGTTATGGTAAATTCTTGCGGTACATAAGTCAGCATTTCTGCTAAGAGATCGCGACCAATACGGACATTTTCTCCACGAACACTTGCACCGCCTTTTTTTAAAATTTGCAGTGCTTCAGGATTCATAAACTCAATGCCTATATTCTCCAATATTTCTAAGACACCTTCGTGAATATTCTGAATACCATCTTCCGAAAGAGGTTCAATTGGATCATCAATATTTACAACTTGCCGCCAAGGCATCTGATTAATTGAAGAACTTGAATTACGTTGATTACCAGCTCTACCACCAGATCTTTTTCGTCTAGATGCCATATTACGCTCTCCTATCATCTAAAGAATGCAATATAAAATAAAGTAGGCTTATTCATTTACGACAAAAAAGTCGGTCTTGTCTCTTTTTCTAATATTTCGGGAAGCCCCAATATATCATCCAAAATTATATCAGCTAAATCTGACATTTGATCAATAGTAGCTGGACCAGATAAAACACCGACATTCATACCTACTCCAGCTTCACGGCCAGCGTTTAAGTCGTGAGTACTGTCTCCAACCATTGCTATTTGTTCTGGCTTCAAACCAATTGCATTACAAAAACCTAAAATTGTATCCCCAGATGGCTTGGGGTTAAAACCACTATCACATCCAATAACTGCATCCAATAAATGCAAACAGCCAAGCTTTTCCAATTGTATTAGCGTCGGAGCTTCTGCAGCATTGGTAATTACACTTAAAAAATAACCTTTTTCCTTTAAATTCGACATAAAGATCTCAAGATTACACAATGGTATTGGTTCCAAATTTCTAAATGCCATTTCACTTTTCTGTTTAATGTCTTCTGTGATTAATTCAGGAAAATGTTTTTTCCAAACATCAATAACATCATCAGTTGTACCGTTAACAAAGACTGATCCACCAACAAATTTTTCAAAAACTAAATTGAAGCCTATTTCTTCTGCCAAAACTTGCTGTTTATCTGTTTGATTAGGAAATATGGATTCAATCAACGAAATTAATCCTTTTGACCAACTAGCCTCAAAATCAATTAATGTTCCATCTTTATCAAAAGCTATTCCTTTAATTTTGCTCATTTTATGTCCAATTTGGCAAGTCTCCACCCGGTAAAAACTGTCTAGCTAGGTATGGATCATTAAATTCAAAGGATTTTGACTCACAAAACGCTTTTACCCAATCATCATCCATAAGAATAAAATCAAGCACAGAGCCCAAGAAAATATTATCCTTCGCTCCTGCCTTAACATCATTTAAATCTGCACCCGAACTACCTAAAAAAATTTCAAATAACTCATTATCGGTAGCTATCCAATCTATCGCCTTTATTGCTAAAATTTCAGCTGATGCTAGATCAAAAATCATTTATTTCTCTACGTTTAGTTACTTAAGTAAAACTCTTTGAGTAGAACAATTAAGTTACAAAAAAATTATGCGACATCCCGCCACTAGGTCAACTTGTCACTTTTAAATTTTTATTACAATAAACTAATTATATAACATGGAACTAAATGTATCTAAATATGATAGACCAGTGAAACAAGCATTAATAAATGGTTGGAAACGGAAATGTCCAAACTGTGGCTCTGGACCTATGATGGATGGATATTTAGCAATTAGAAACGAATGTGCATTTTGCTCACAAGCATTTCATCATCAAAGGGCAGATGATGGTCCAGCATATATCACAATATTGATTTCTGGTCACTTATTAGCACCCTTAATGTTAATTATATTTGAATGGTATCGTCCCGACCCTTTAGTTTTAGCGGTCAGTTTCATTCTTATTTTTATAACTATTGCTTTATTTCTCTTACCCCGCGTGAAAGGTGCCTTCATTGGTTTGCAGTGGGCTAAAAGAATGCATGGATTTTAATTAAATCTATATTTAAAATGGCATCGGGTGTTTTTTGTGAACCATTTCGATAGCACGCAAACAATCATCTGATAAATCCACATTTACTGAAGCAAGTGCGTTTGATAATTGTTCCTTTGTTCTCGCCCCAAATATTGCCGAAGCCATAAAAGGACGCGTCCTACACCAAGCAAGTGCCATCTGACAGGTGTCTAAACCGAAATTTTCTGCAACTTCCATATACGCGCGTGTTGCTGCATCAATTCGTGAAGTCATCCTACCTGATAATCCATTTACAATAGAGCCCCTTGACCCTTCTGGTATGGCACCATCTAAATATTTGCCTGATAAAATACCTGTAGCTAATGGCGAGAATGACAATAATCCAACATTTTCATTATGACAAAGTTCAGCCAAATCAGTATCAAAAATTCTACACATCAAGCTATATTCATTTTGAATACTATCCATTCGAGGTAAATCTTTCTCTTCTGAAATACGCAGCCATTGCGCTGTACCCCAAGCACTTTCGTTTGATAATCCAAAAGCACGTACCTTGCCTTCTTTTTTTAGCATATCACAGGCTTGAAGAACCTCATTCATGTGATCTAAAACTATATTTTTATCTTGGCTTGTTGGATCAAATCGCCAATTTTGGCGGAAATGATAAGAACCGCGGTTTGGCCAGTGAAGTTGATACAAATCAATATAATCAGTTTTCAAAAGATTCAGTGAAGCATTTATAGCAGTAAACAATGATTTTTTGGTAATTCCTTCACCATTACGAATATGCTTTGGGCCATTTCCAGCAATTTTTGTAGCAATGATTAGTTCGTCTCTACAATTTGATTTATTGAGCCATTCCCCTAAAATACGTTCACTTTCACCTTGCGTTGCTCCACTAATTGGGTTCACTGGATATAACTCTGCAGTGTCTATAAAGTTAATACCTGCATCTATTGATTTTTCAATTTGGTAAAATGCATCTTCAGCTGAATTTTGTGTACCCCAAGTCATAGTACCCAGACAAAGTTCACTCACAACCAAATCTGTTTGGCCTAACTTATTATATTTCATTTTTTTTCCTCGATTTAAACTGATCATTACTTATTTATTTAAAGTGTCAATAATATCGATACAAATGTTCTTAATAACTGCATCATGATTAGCTAGTTATCAAAAAATTTCACATTTTTACTTAGTAATTATGAGAGATATAAATTGCTTTCAGTTTTCTATTTGCGTACTTAATTCTACAGCGAATCTAAGGAGCTTGTTATGTTTAAATCTTTTCAATTACCTCAAATTAATTTTGACTCTCATGACACCGTGACAGGTGACTTTGGAGACTTGCCAAATTGGGATTTGAATGATCTCTATCCATCACCAGATGGGGAAGAAATCACAAAAGATTTAAAAGCGCTTGAAAGTAACTGTAATAGTTTCGCATCTGAGTATCAGGGCCAACTAGATGGTCTCACAGCTGAAGGCCTCTTGAACTGCATAGAAAGGTATGAAGATATTCAAAACGTTGCAGGACGCGTTATGTCTTTTGCTGGATTAAGTTATTACCAAAATACAAGTGATGCCAATCGTAGTAAATTTATGGCAGATATGCAGTCAAAAATCACAGACTTCACAACACCTTTGGTATTTTTTAGCTTAGAAATTAATAATATAGACGATGAACATATACAAAATTTATTAAATTCAAACCACAAACTATCACGCTACAAACCTATAATAGATAACTTACGCAAAATGAAACCGCATCAATTATCAGATGAATTGGAGCAGTTTTTACACGACCAATCTGTTGTAGGAACAGCTGCATGGAATCGTTTATTTGACGAAACAATGGCTTCTTTAAAATTTAATGTGGATGATGAATTGCTCAACTTAGAGGCTACACTAAATTTACTTTCTGATAAAAATCGCGAAACTAGAGAAAAAGGAACACGCGCACTAATAAAAGTTTTTGGAGAAAATATTTCATTATTTTCTAGAATTACCAACACTTTAGCAAAAGAAAAAGAAGTGGAAGACCGTTGGCGCAAAATGCCTACACCTCAATTTAGTCGCCACCTTGCAAATCAAGTAGAGCCCGAGGTCGTAGAAGCACTTCGAAACGCAGTAGTTACTGCATACCCAAAACTTTCACACCGTTATTATGCATTAAAAGCAAAATGGATGAACTTAGATTCATTGGAAGTATGGGATAGAAATGCGCCATTAGACAGCGATAATAGTTCAGATATTCAGTGGGAGGATGCAAAAAAAATAGTTTTGGATGCATATTCAGACTTTTCACCAAAGATGGCAAATATAGCCGAGCCATTTTTTACAAAAGGATGGATTGATGCTGGGGTTAAGCCTGGCAAAGCACCTGGTGCCTTTGCCCATCCAACAGTAACTAATGTACACCCATATGTAATGTTAAATTATATGGGTAAACAACGGGATGTAATGACTTTGGCTCATGAACTTGGCCACGGAGTACATCAAGTTTTAGCAGCATCTCAGGGCGAACTTCTTTCATCAACACCATTAACTTTGGCTGAAACTGCATCAGTTTTTGGAGAAATGTTAACATTTAGAAAAATGTTGGATAAAACTACGGATCCAGTAAAAAGAAAACACTTACTGGCGAATAAAGTTGAAGACATGATCAATACGGTTGTTCGCCAAATTGCTTTTTATGATTTTGAATGCAAACTACATGCCGCAAGAGCTAATGGAGAATTAACTCCAGATCAAATAAACGAAATATGGATGTCGATTCAGGCTGAAAGTTTAGGCCCAATATTCAATTTTGTTGAGGGTTATGAGACCTTCTGGACATATATACCACATTTTATTCATTCACCTTTTTATGTGTACGCGTATGCATTCGGAGATGGGTTAGTAAATGCGTTATATGCAGTTTACGAAGAAGGGAATATTGACTTCCAAGATAAATATTTTGACATGCTTTCTGCTGGTGGCTCAATGCATCATAAAGAGTTACTTGCACCTTTTGGATTAGACGCAAGTGATCCTAAATTTTGGGATAAAGGCTTAAGTTTAATAAGTTCAATGATTGATGAATTAGAAGCCATGGAAAGTTAATACCCTCACATACTCATGCCATGATTTCTTTGCATTTATGGCATGAGTAAATTTGTGATATTTATTTTTTTCTCAGTATTTCAATTAATTCAATCAAATCAGAAGGTATATCAGAGTCAAAATTCATATATTCTTTTGTAATTGGGTGTATGAAACCAATTGATTTTGCATGAAGCGCTTGGCGAGAAAACCCTTTTACAATAACCATATCTTCAGGTTCGAAGACTGATCCAGGCATTGCTTTGCGTAAGCCATAAATAGGGTCACCAATCAAGCCATGCCCAATGTGAGAAAAGTGTACACGTATTTGATGTGTTCTACCAGTTTCCAACCAGCATTCCATAAGAGCTGAATGAGCAAAATTTTCAAGTACAGTTGCNCGAGTAATTGCATGTCTTCCAGCATCTTGAACNACNGCCATACGCTTTCTATCAGTTTTATGCCGAGCTATATTTGTTGCAACTCTTATTACACCTCCATCTTCAAAATTAACACCACGCAAGCCTGCAAGCCTAGGATCACTTTTTTGGGGCACACCTTTTGAAACAGCTAAATATCTTCGAGAAATTGAATGGTCAGCAAATTGCTTAGCCAATCCCGCATGAGCTGAGTCAGACTTTGCGACTACTAAAAGGCCCGATGTATCTTTATCAATTCGGTGAACTATACCAGGCCTTTTTTCTCCACCAACACCAGATAAATTACCATCAAAATAATACAATAATGCATTAACTAAAGTTCCATTTTCAGAACCAGGAGCTGGATGAACAACCATGCCTGCAGGTTTATTAACAATAATCAAATGATCATCTTCAAATACTATATCTAATGGTATGTTTTCAGGCTGTGCATTTTCATAGTCTTGCACCGGAGGCATAACTATCCTAAAAATACTCCCTGCTGGAGCCTTATACTTTAGTTTGGTTATAGGCTCGCCTGCCAGAGTAACAGCACCTTCAGCTATTAACTTTGTAATACGAGAACGGCTCAATGTAACTTCGGCTGGAACAACAGAAGCTAATGCCTTATCTAGGCGGGGTGCAGGGTTTTCACCCAAAGTCAATTCAACTACGTAAGGTGCAGACATGGATGATCCTTTAGAATATTCAGCAGAGCCAGCTAATTTAAAATTATTACGCAGATTAGTAACAACCTTATTAGCAATAATGATCATAGGGTTCATAACCTTAATATTTATGTTTGTCATGCGTTTCTCAAATAATAACCAAACATTTCAAGTAAATGATATAACTTTACCAATTGGAGTTTCTGCAACTGCATACACTCAAGGCGACAACTGGTATGCAATAGTTGACAATACAAACAAAATTTTAATTTTCAATAAATCAGATAATACTTTACGCCAAACAATCATAATTAAACAAGAATGAAGATACAAAAGACCTATTTATTCATAATGCTAAAAAAGGCATATATTTACTTGCTTAAAAGTATGTGCGTGAGCATTATATACACATGAGTCTGCCTCCTGGTTTTTTAGAAGAATTACGAAATCGTTCGTCCCTATCACAAGTTGTTGGGCGCAAAGTTACGTGGGAACAAAAGAAAACAAATATAGCAAAAGGTGATTACTGGGCACCATGCCCATTTCATTCAGAAAAAACTGCATCTTTCCATGTAGACGATAAAAAGGGGTTTTATTACTGCTTTGGATGCCATGAAAAAGGTGATGCAATTTCATTCATACGCAATTCTGAAAATGTCAGTTTTATTGAAGCGGTGGAGATTCTAGCACGTGAAGCTGGTCTAACCATGCCTGCCAGAGATCCTAAGGCTCAAGAAAAAATTGACATAAATAAAGAATTAGCAAGCATAATGGAAAATGCCGTTCAATTCTATAAAATGCAATTCAATGGATCAAATGCAAAAAACGCCAAAGATTATATAAAATCACGTGGATTAACCGCAGATATTATAAATACTTTTGAAATCGGATTTGCTCCAGGTGATAGAACTTCTTTGTCTCAATTTCTTTTAAATAAAGGAATTAAAGAAAACAAAATAATCGATGCGGGACTTGCAATCAAACCAGATGATGGTGGTAATATTTTTGATCGCTTTAGAGGGCGAATAATGTTTCCAATTAGAAACACACAAGGTCGATGCATAGCTTTTGGTGGAAGAGCAATGGATCCAAACGCCCGAGCTAAATATTTAAATTCAAATGAAACAGCCTTATTTGATAAAGGTAGAAGTCTATATAACCACGCTCCGGCACGCGAAGCATCAGGGAAGGCTAATTCTCTGATAGTTGCAGAGGGATATATGGATGTAATTGCTCTTTCTCAATTTGGNTTTAAACATGCAGTAGCACCTCTTGGGACTGCAATAACTGAAAATCAATTAGCATTAATTTGGCGNATTCATCATGAACCTATTATTGCACTTGATGGAGATACCGCAGGCTTGAGAGCTGCCATGAGGCTTATAGATTTGGCACTACCTTTGCTTGAGGCAGGTAAGTCACTTCGATTTTGTATATTACCACTTGGCCAAGACCCCGATGATATTTTAAAAGATAAAGGGGCAACCTTTTTGCAAGAACTGTTAGATAATTCTGTTTCTATGGTAAATCTTTTATGGCAACGTGAAACTGAAGGCAAAAATTTTGACAGTCCAGAAAGGCGAGCTCTATTAGATAAATCCTTGAGGGCTGCAGTACTGACCATTCGCGACAAGTCAATCCGACACCATTATGGCCAGGCCATAAAAGAATTACGTTATCAATTATTTTCACCAATAAATAATAACATTAATTTAGCTAATAAATCTAAATCTTATGGATCTTCACAAAGTTGGGGTAAAAAGCCCAAATTATTAGCATCACCTAATACAAAATCATCCATGCTCGCAATGCAATCTGATGAAACAAACTGGCGCCTTAGAGAAAGCCTCATCTTGGTTTCTGCAATTAAAAATCAATCTGCTGCACTTAAAAATGAAAGTGCCCTGGAAAGATGTCCAATTACCACTCCAGATTTGGTAGAAATTATGAACGCTGTATTAATAAATTTACACGTCAAGAAAACAGATGCAGGCATAAAAGATAATTTTGCAATCAATATCCAAAACTCATTAGGTTATTCGCCCTTAGATAAATTAATGAAATTAAAACCAATAAAAAATCATCCATACTTGAAAAAAAACTCACCCCCAGACCTTGTCGAACAAACTTTAGAGGAAGAGTTAGCAAAACACGTCGCATTAATTGGTGCTTTCAATGAAATTAAAGAAGCAGAACAAGATTTAACGGGTTTGGTTGATGAAGGACTAACATGGCGACTTCAACAAGCAGCAATTGCAAAGGCAAAAGCAACTCGAGCGGTGGAGGAAGAGTACTCAGAAACTGATGAAAACGCTTCGGAAATGTCAAAAAATCTACAAAATATGCTAGATAACCAAATTTGGGTCAAAAAAACACGTTAAAGCCATTGCGAATCACCCCATCAATGTGTTGATTCGTGCAAGTATCAACTGATTCGCCGAATCACTTGAGAGATCCATTTAAGGAGCTTCCAATGGCCGCTAAAGAAGATAGTTCAAAAAAAGGTGAAGTTAACGAAGGCATGGGCGATATGAGCCAAGCTGCAGTTAAAAAGATGATCGCAGTTGCTCGCGAACGAGGCTACATAACGTATGATGAGCTTAACGATGTAATGCCACCAGANCAGGTTGCTTCAGAACAGATAGAAGACGTAATGTCTATGCTTTCTGAAATGGGTATAAATATTATTGAAGCCGATGAAGTTGAAGACGAAGGGCCAACAGATGTAACTGTTGTTGCTAACGACGCTAAAGAAGTGACTTTAGCTGCAACAGGCAAAGAAACCTTAGACAGAACTGATGATCCTGTTCGCATGTACCTGAGAGAAATGGGTTCAGTAGAATTATTGTCTCGCGAAGGTGAGATTGCCATAGCAAAAAGAATTGAAGCTGGGCGTAAAACAATGATTGAAGGGTTATGTGAAAGCCCCTTAACATTCCAAGCTATTACAATCTGGCGCGATGAACTTTTAGAGGAAGAAATTCTTCTTCGTGATGTGATCGATCTAGAGACTACATTTAGTGACACGCTAGATGATGATGAAGATCCAATGGTTGGCCCTCTTACTGGAGCTCCAAAACCTTCATCTTCGCCAGCCCACGAATTAGATGCTGATGGCAANCGCTTAAATGATGATGAAGATGATGATGANGATGAAGATGATGCTGCAAATATTTCTCTTGCAGCAATGGAAGANACACTTAAGCCAGATGTTCTAGCCACATTAGCAAAAATAGCTAAAGATTATAATAAATTGGCAAGTATGCAGGATGAAAGAATATCTGCAACTATTAATGAAGATGATACATTCTCTGATAAATCAGAAAAATCATACCAGAAATTACGCAATAGTCTTGTTGAACAAGTGAATGCATTGCATTTTCATAACAATCGAATTGATGCTCTTATCGACCAACTTTATGGGATAAACAGAAAAATTATGTCTATCGATTCAGGCATGGTTAAAATAGCTGACCAATCTCGTATCAATCGACGCGAATTTGTTGATAAATACCGTGGTCANGAATTAGACCCTATGTGGTTGGATAAGATAGCTGAAAATGAAGATGGACGTGGTTGGAAAACTTTCATTGAAAAACACCGTGAAAAAGCTGAAGAACTACGAGCTGATATGGCACAAGTTGGTCATTATGTTGGTGTAGACATTCCAGAATTTCGAAGAATTGTTAATCAGGTTCAAAAAGGCGAAAAAGAAGCACGAAGTGCTAAAAAAGAAATGGTCGAAGCAAATTTGCGCTTGGTTATCTCAATTGCGAAAAAATACACAAATCGTGGATTGCAATTCTTGGATTTGATTCAAGAAGGTAATATTGGACTCATGAAAGCTGTTGATAAATTTGAGTACCGCCGCGGTTATAAATTTAGCACTTATGCTACATGGTGGATCAGACAAGCAATAACTCGTTCAATTGCAGACCAAGCACGTACTATTCGTATTCCTGTTCACATGATTGAAACAATTAATAAGTTGGTTCGAACAGGTCGCCAAATGCTACATGAAATTGGACGTGAACCCACGCCTGAAGAGTTAGCTTCAAAGCTACAAATGCCTTTGGATAAAGTCCGTAAGGTAATGAAAATAGCAAAAGAGCCCATCTCATTAGAAACACCAATTGGGGACGAAGAAGACTCTCAATTAGGTGATTTCATAGAAGACAAAAATGCTATTTTACCATTGGAATCTGCGATCCAAGGAAACCTCAAAGAAACTACTACAAGGGTATTAGCCTCACTTACTCCTCGTGAAGAGCGCGTATTACGCATGCGATTTGGCATTGGAATGAACACAGACCATACGCTTGAAGAAGTTGGACAACAATTTAGCGTCACAAGAGAACGTATTCGACAGATTGAAGCAAAAGCTTTGAGGAAATTAAAACATCCAAGTCGTAGTCGAAAATTAAGAAGTTTCTTAGATCAATAAATTAAAGGCGCTTACTGCGCCTTTAAAAGTCCAAGGCTTGGCTTATTATATCAGTTAACAGTTCATGGACTATTTGCATTGGGCCTTCAGGATAACTTCGATGCCCAATATGCACACCATTATCGTTCTCAAAAACAAAAATATTATATGGACAATGGGCAATGTTTAGAGGGTTAGCTTCCATGACTTTTCTAGAAATTGCAGCTGAACAAAACAAAAAGATATCAGCAGATTTAAAAATTTCTATATCTGAACCAACATCGTTTGCNGTTCGTGAAAGCATATCACCTGTATGACTGATATGATCGATAACAAGACCCTTNCCTAATATTGCACCTTCAACACTAAATGTTGCGTCATCAAAAGTACCCTCATAATTATATAAAATAGCAGTTTGAGCTTTTACAATANTAGNAAAAAAAACCGAAACAGCGAATAAGATCAAAAATCGCATAATTAACTTCCTATAAATATAATGAACACTTACAATNNTTANCACNTAAGCATTTTTATCACTAATTNATATTATCTAATATACAATATAAAATTTAATNAAATGTTATATTCAATAATATGAATTTAATATTGTTAAATCTATATTATATGATAACATAANCTTGAATTAATTCCGAAAGGACTTCTTAGCGATGAGTAATAATAAAAAAGCACCGTCACGTCGTGCATTTTTAAGCGGCTCAGCAGCTGCAATAACAGGCACCTTAGCATCTGCCTCAACTGCGAATGAAGCCGATCCATTAATCACCAATGTCCAAGATTGGGCATCTTTCACTGGAGATGGTGTTGATGAAACACCATATGGTTTACCAATAGAATTTGAAAATGATGTTATTAGACGAAATGTACCTTGGTTAACTGCTGGCCCGATTTCATCAATAAATTTTACACCAATACATGCCTTAGAAGGCACCATTACACCACAAGGCTGTGCTTTTGAGCGCCACCATTCAGGTGCAATTGAATTACAAAAGAAAGACTACAGGCTAATGATTAATGGGTTAGTAGATAACCCACTTATCTTTACCTATGAAGATCTTGAAAGATTTCCAAGACAAAACCATGTCTACTTTTGTGAATGTGCTGCTAATACTGGTATGGAATGGGCTGGGGCACAATTAAATGGAGCACAGTTTACTCATGGAATGATTCATAACATGGAGTATACAGGTGTACCTTTGAGATTATTATTAAATGAAGCTGGTTTAAATAAAGCACAGGATCTAAAAGATAAATGGGTTTATGTTGAGGGTGCTGATGCTTCATCCAACGGACGCTCAATTCCAATGGAAAAAGCACTTGATGACGTTTTAGTAGCCTTTAAAGCGAATGGCGAGGCACTTAGAAAAGAGCATGGTTACCCCGTACGCCTTGTTGTTCCAGGTTGGGAAGGCAACATGTGGGTAAAATGGATCCGAAGAATAGAAGTATCCGATACCCCTGTTGAAAGTAGGGAGGAAACATCTAAATATACAGATGTGTTAGCAAACGGCATCGCACGAAAATGGACTTGGGTAATGGATGCCAAATCTATTATAACATCTCCTAGCCCGCAGAGACCAGTTACACATGGAAATGGTCCTTTAGTAATATCGGGATTAGCTTGGTCAGGTCATGGAAAAATCACAAGAGTTGATATCTCTAAAGATGGTGGAATTACATGGGAAACAGCACGCCTAGGCAATCAAAGTGAAACGAAAGCACTAACACGATTTTACTTAGATACTGAATGGAGCGGCGAAGAATGGCTTCTCCAGGCACGAGCAATTGATGAAACAGGTTATATTCAACCTACCAAACATCAACTCCGTGAAATTCGAGGTGAAAACTCTGTTTATCATAATAATTGCATTCAAACATGGAATTTAAAAGCTACAGGTGAGGTCGAAAATGTTGAAGTATCTTAGCTTAATAATAGTGAGTATTTTGGCAACAACACCAATTTTTGCTGACAGTAAACTTGGTTTAGGAAGAACGGCATTGCCGTCTGAAATTACTGCATGGGATGTTGATATTTTACCTGATGGCCGTGGATTACCTGTTGGGAATGGCGACGCTATAGTAGGCGAGGAGACCTTTGCCAACAAATGTGCATCTTGTCATGGAGACTTTGCTGAAGGTGTAGGTAACTGGCCAGCACTTGCTGGAGGATTTGATACTCTAGCAGATGAAGATCCTGTTAAGACAGTTGGCTCTTATTGGCCATATCTTTCAACCCTTTGGGACTATATTAATAGATCAATGCCATTTGGAGGAGCTCAAACCCTTACAAGTGATGAAGTTTATTCAATAGTTGCCTACATACTACTCAAATGATTTAATCGAAGATGATTTCGTGTTGAACGAAAAGAATTTTCAAGAATTAATATGTACAATAGTAACGGTTTTATTATTGAT
>JGI26112J46591_1000076_pt1 | contig 21362 bp, 18 predicted proteins | sample AOAMet1_08_M0_20_2_FD_46591 | JGI IMG/M metagenome (IMG submission 46591)
AATATTTACATTGGCAATCCCACAGTCTGAACCGGCATAGGATAAGAATTTTTCTGCTTCTTTCATCTCATTAGTCATGATTGCAGAGGATAATCCCTGAGCCACGCCATTTTGTTTAGCAATGGCATTTTCAACATCTCCAGAATAAGTCATTAAATATAATATAGGTGCAAAAGTTTCATGTTGTACAATATCAAAATGATTTTTTGCTTCAATAATAGCAGGTTTTACGTAACAGCCACTTTCATAGCCTTCTCCCTTTAATACACCGCCTTCAACAAGAACATTACCCCCCTCAGTTTTTGCTTTTTCAATAGCCGACAGGTAAGTGTTTACTGAATCGTGATCAATTAATGGTCCAATGTGATTTGTTTCGTCTAATGGGTTACCAATGGTCAATTGACCGTAAGCTCCAACAATAGCGTCTCTTACTTTGGCATAAACCGATTCATGAATAATTAAACGTCTTGTTGATGTGCAACGTTGTCCACAAGTTCCTACAGCACCAAAAACAGCACCTGGAACAACCACTTTTAAATCAGCTGTTGGCGTAATGATAATGGCATTATTACCTCCTAATTCCAGTAACGATTTACCAAATCTTTCAGCAACTGTTGCACCGACAATACGACCCATTCGTGTGGAGCCTGTTGCAGATATTAATGGAATTCTAGTGTCTGTAGTTAGCATTTCACCAACTTTATAATCTCCATTTATGATAGAAGAAATTCCTTCTGGTAAATTGTTGTTCTTTAATATTTCTGCAATAATATTTTGACATGCTACCGCACAAAGAGGTGCTTTTTCTGAAGCTTTCCAGACACAAACGTCACCACATATCCATGCTAATGCTGTATTCCAAGCCCAAACTGCTACTGGAAAATTAAATGCAGAAATAATTCCAACAACTCCTATTGGGTGCCACTGTTCTCGCATAACATGGCCTGGCCTTTCAGAAGGAATGGTTTGTCCATTCAATTGTCTGGAGAGTCCAACAGCAAAATCACATATATCAATCATTTCTTGTACCTCACCATAACCTTCTTGTAAAGATTTTCCCATTTCATAGGATACTAGTTTCCCTAAAGGCTCTTTTAAATCTCTAAGTTTATTCCCAAATTGGCGTACAATTTCTCCTCGTTGCGGTGCGGGCATGTCTCTCCAAGATAAAAAGGCCTTTGTTGCAGTTTCCATAACCTTATCATAATCTGCTCTAGTTGTTGTTTTTACCCGACCTATTAGTTGACCATCTACTGGAGAATATGAGTTTATAACCTCTCCATTAGAGAAGGACATAGATCCTGTTGAAGTGCCGTCATTTAAATCTTTAACGCCTAACTTTTTTAAAGCTTCTTTTATGCCAAAATCTTTAGCAATTACTCCCATATATTCAGTGTTTTTTAAATTAAAAATTTGACGCGAAGATACTAATAAATTAAATGTTGAATCAAGAATTATTCATCCTAACTGAAACTTTAAAAAGTTTTAAGAACACTTTAACAATGGCAAAACATCTAAGCTTCTCAAACCAATGGTACATAAATATAGAAGAAGACGTTTGACTCTTCTTATTGTAAATTATGAATTAAAAACACCGCTTATGTTACTTCGATTATTAATTATTACTGGCCTATTATCAAATTTCTCTTTGGCACAAGACATTCAATATGTAGCCGCAGAGAACGGATTAATTATTAGAGAACAACCAAGTCAGGGAGCGCTCAAATTAGAAGTGCTTGATTATGGAACTGCTTTAGAAATTGTTGAGTACACCGATTTACAACTTGATCTCGTTGATGGCGGAAAGAAATTATCGGGTAAATGGGTTAAAGTGAGAAGCACTGACGCCTATGACTTATTTGAAGAGGGGTACGTATTTAACGGCTACCTAACTGAAGACGTCTTAGATAGACGCTTTAAAGTGATCTATGATAAATTTTCTGTTTCCATCAAAGATCTACCAAGAAAAACAACCAGTAGAACAACATTTAATTCAGACTTTAATGATATTTTGTTCTATACGTTAGAGCCCAATGAAACTCTTGAAAACAAAGTGGTCATCATTAAACATCATCAAGATTTCCGTAGTATTAAAGTGTTTCAAAAACACGAAAACAGTATCGCTATTTCAGATGACAAGTCACATGCAGATATTATTAATTGGAAGCATTACTATTCTAGCTGGAAACCCTTAAAAACTATTAAAAATCATTTGCAATTTAAAACCTCTAATATTTCTAAAAAAGAAGCCACAAAGTTCATTGATGTTAATTTAGACTCTCTTAAAGCAGTCGTTAAAGACGCTTGCGGCACAGCGTGGAGTGACTCAATCAAGAACATTAAATCCCTTGATGACAGCCCTATAAATATTGTTGTTAGTAAAATGTATTTACGTATCTTAATGACTGATATGAACGGTGAAGAAACAGAGAAAATACTCATCTTTGAATTATCAATAGACCATGAACAAAACGATAAATTATATGCAAAAATTTAATCCTTATTATGCAGTCATTTTTACTTCTAAATTGACTAATAATACTTACGGCTATGAGGATGTGGCAGCAAACATGATTCGTCTTGCGCAAATAATACTTACGGCTATGAGGATATGGCAGCAAACATGATTCGTCTTGCACAACAGCAACAAGGTTTCCGTGGTTTCGATAACGCTCGAAACCAAATAGGTATCTCCGTGAGTTATTGGGACGATTTGGAATCTATTAAAAAGTGGAAGCGCAACACTGATCATCTCATAGCACAACAACAAGGAAAAGAGCAATGGTATCAGTGGTATCACACCCGAATTTGTAAGGTAGAACACGAATACAATATGAATTAATAGTGTTACAATAACAGCATGACCACTAGTATTAGTCAAAGAAAGATCATCCATATTGATATGGATGCTTTTTACGCTTCTGTTGAGCAAATGGATGACCCAAGTATTAAGGGCAAACCAGTAGCCGTTGGTGGAGGTGGAAGCCGCGGAGTTATAAGTGCTGCTAGTTATGAAGCGAGAGCCTATGGTGTGAAAAGTGCTATGTCTGGAACTTTAGCAGTTAAATTATGTCCTCATCTTATTTTTGTTCGCCCACGTTTTGAACGTTACAGTGAAATATCTAAACAGGTCAAAAAGATCTTTTTTGATTATACTGATCTGGTAGAGCCCTTATCCATGGATGAAGCATATTTAGATGTTACCCAAAATAAAAAAGGAAATCCTAGCGCATCGCTCATCGCAAAAGAAATTAGAGATCATATTTTTAGAAATGTTGGACTTACAGCGTCTGCTGGAATTAGCATCAACAAATTTGTTGCAAAAATCGCAAGTGACTACAATAAGCCAAACGGACAAAAAACGGTAGCGCCTGAGTCAGTGATTGAATTTCTTGAAGCTCTAGATATCAGAAAATTTTACGGCATTGGTAAAGTAACTGCAGAAAAAATGTATGATAAAGGTATTTTTAATGGCCGTGATTTAAAAACTAAATCAAGGGAGTATTTAGAACATCATTTTGGAAAATCTGGAGGCTCTTACTATGATATTGTACGGGGTATTCACAACAGTGCTGTAAAACCAAATCGTACCAGAAAGTCCCTGGCTGCTGAGCGCACGTTTCACAAAAATCTGACTAGTGAAATTTTTATGTTTGAAAAATTAGACACCATCGCTGAAGAGGTTTCTAAACGATTAAGCAATGGCAATCTTGCTGGTAAAACCATTACCCTCAAAATAAAATACAGTGACTTTAGTCTAAAAACAAGAAGTAAGAGCTTACCTTATTACATCAGCGATAAGGCTATCATTTTAGATGTTGCCAAAACATTACTTCTTCAAGATTCCATGGAAGAATCTGTAAGGTTACTTGGGATTTCTATAGCTAATTTAAATAATGTAACTAAAACAATGACACCCTCTAAAAGTGTCAGTGCTCAATTGAGTTTTGAGTTTTAAAAAGAACAGGTTGTGATCTCTGTTACTCGCAATGTATTAACCATTCCTTTTTCTTGTATTGGCATTGCGGCTAAACTAATCAACATATCTCCTGATTCAAGATATCCTTTTTTACAAGCAATGACATTAACATCGTCAATTGTTTCATCCGTACTCACAAATTTATCATAATAAAACGCTTTCACGCCCCACAGAAGATTAAGTTGAGTTAAAATTCGCTTATTTGATGTAAATACTAAAATATGTGCTGCCGGTCGCCAAGCCGAAATCTGAAAGGCGGTATACCCACTATTCGTTAGGGTTGAAATAGCTTTGGCATTAATTTCATTAGCCATATTTGCAGCATGATAACAAATGGATTTTGTTATATAACGATTGGTTCTAATATGTGGTGGTGATTGTGGCACTTTAATAAGCGCAGAGTCCTCCACGCTCATGAGTATACTACTCATTTTTTCAATAACTTGTACCGGGTATTGACCTACTGAAGTTTCTCCAGACAACATCACAGCATCAGCCCCATCCATCACTGAATTAGCAACGTCATTAACCTCTGCACGAGTTGGTGTTAAACTTGTAATCATCGACTCCATCATTTGAGTGGCAATGATTACAGGAATTCGAGCACGCTTTGCTCTCAATACTAATTGCTTTTGAATCAATGGCACCTCTTGAGCTGGTATTTCAACACCCAAATCTCCTCGAGCAACCATCAAGCCATCACAAAAAGCAACAATCTTATCAATATTTTCAACAGCCTCTGGTTTCTCAATTTTAGCAATGATTGGTATTTTAGCACTGCTATGCTCTTGAATGATTTCTTGAAGCTGAATCAGGTCCTCGGCGTGTCTTACAAATGATAAGGCAAGCCAATCAACATTTTGACTTATTGCAAAAATAGCGTCCTTTACATCTTTTTCTGTAAGCGCCGGTTGAGAGATATCGGTATTGGGAAGGTTAACTCCTTTTCGGGACTTCAACGGGCCTCCTTGAATAACTTTTGCTTTAACTTCAGACTTCTTATCCGTTGATACAACTTCAAAAATTAATTTACCGTCATCTAAAAGAATTCGTTCGCCTGGTTTTGCGTCTTGTGGAAAACGATCATAGGTCATATAAACACGCTTTTTAGTGCCCATAAATCGTTCTCCTGTAACAAATAAAATCGTATCTCCTTCGCTAACAACAACCTCCTCTTTCATGGTGCCAACCCTTAACTTTGGCCCTTGTAAATCTGCAAGTATCGCCGCATTATAACCAAACTCATCATTCAACTCACGAATCATTGTGATTCTTTCGGATACATCTGTGTAATCAGCATGAGAAAAATTAATCCTAAAAACATTTACTCCTGCTTCAAGCATTGCTTTCAACACCTTCTTCGTGCTTGTCGCTGGCCCCAAAGTTGCTACTATTTTCGTCTTTTTTATGTTTATTGCCATCAATTAAATATTAAATTATTTTTTGACTTTAAGTGCTTTACATCAACGTCATATACCGTTACAACTTGCGGTATTCTCTGAATCTCACTTGTGATTTGCTTTATATTTACTTTAAAGTCATCATTAACTATTTTCAAGAAATAATTAACTGTTTTATGTTCAGGAATTAAATTGTATTTTTTAATAATCTTTGAGGACGAGGCAAAAAGTGATCCCTTTGTAGCCTTGTCAACTTCTTCCTTTACGCATATATTGGAAATTAAATTCCATGAGGACTGGTTAATTAAATCCTCCCACTGATATATCGAATAAAAACCCGAGGCTTGTTCAAAGTCTAAATCGTGAACATAACGTTTTAAATTAATATATAAATATTGATTTAAAAGGTAGGCTAAACGATAGTCATCTATTGCACAATGTATAGCTAATAATAAATAATCGTCATTGTCAAAATCATCTACTAATAACTTATGAACGGCCATTTTTACAAAATTCTACGATGTAAATATAATATTTTGACTTCATTAAATGATATGCAATGAATGAATCTTAAAAAGAATTAACTACGAAAACGTTGTAGTTTCATTATTATTTATAACGCTCTTGAAATTTTTGTCTGGAAAGCAAAAAAGGCTCGCTTAGAAGCTTTTTCTTCAGCCTTCTTTTTAGATGTAGCTCGTGCCTTTGAAATAATCTTATTGTTTATGGAAAGTTTTACCGAGAAATGTCTAGTATCATCATTCCCCGTATCTTCATAAACATTGTAGTTAAACGTCTTCTTTTCCTTTTGACACCATTCAATTAGCAAGCTTTTATAACTAATCACCTTCCCTTCCAATTTTTGAATATCTACATGTGGTATAATGACTCGATTAAAGATAAATCGTTCACAATAATCGTATCCTCTATCGAGATAAATTGCACCAACCAATGCTTCAAAAAGGTTTCCGTGAATGTTATTACCAAAATTGTCCTTAGCAATTTTGGATTGTACAAGGTCTATCAAATTTAATTCTTTTCCGAGCTCATTTAGGTGGTCTCGACTTACAATCTTTGATCGCATTTTAGTTAAATACCCTTCATCCCCCTGAGGTACTTCGTTAAACAAATGAGAGGCAATTACAGCTCCCAACATCGCATCTCCAACAAATTCTAAACGCTCATAGTTTATGGGCGTACCTTCTTTATCCCTTATGTTCATGGACCGATGTGTAAAAGCCTTATTATAAAATTTCATATTAAGGGGTTTAAAGCCTAAAATATGTTTAATCTGAATAAAAAAATTCCCGCCTTTATTAGAACGGGAATTGAATATGTTACGAACGAAGTTCATTCAGTTTAATCTAATTTCTTAAATAATACACAAGCATTATGGCCTCCAAAACCGAACGTATTACTCATGGCAATGTTTACAGTTCGTTTCTGAGCTTTGTTTAATGTTAAATTTAAATTTGAATCAATATTATCGTCACTCGTGTTGTGATTAATTGTTGGCGGTATGATTCCATGCTCCATTGCAAGAATAGCAGAAATAGACTCAATAGCCCCTGCAGCCCCTAAAAGATGACCTGTCATGGATTTTGTTGAATTAATATTTATATTTTTGGCATGCTCACCAAAAACTTCCGTTATTGCTTTTAATTCCGCAACATCTCCTAAAGGTGTGGAAGTCCCGTGTGTGTTAATATGATCAACTTCCTCAGGAGAGACACCAGCATTTTCTAAGCAATGCCTCATCACAGCAATAACCCCAATCCCTTCTGGATGAGGTGCAGTCATGTGGTGTGCATCAGATGACATTCCTCCACCGAGCACTTCGGCATAAATACGGGCTCCTCTGGCCTTTGCATGTTCATATTCTTCCAAAACAATAGCGCCAGCACCTTCCCCTAAAACAAATCCATCTCTTGTAGCATCAAAAGGCCTTGACGCCGTTTCTGGACTTTCATTTCTAGTTGATAAGGCGTGCATTGCATTAAAACCTCCAATACCAGCTATGGTAACTGCGGCTTCACTACCTCCTGTAACAATGACATCACAATGCCCTAATCGTATATAATTAAGAGCATCAATCATCGCGTTTGCAGAGGATGCACACGCTGAAACGGTAGTGTAATTTGGCCCCATAAAACCATGTTTTATAGAAATATTTCCCGGGGCAATATCTGCAATCATTTTAGGAATAAAAAATGGGTTGAATCGTGGCGTACCATCTCCCTGAGAAAAATTCAAAACCTCATTTTGAAAGGTTTCTAAGCCACCAATTCCAGCTCCCCAAATAACACCTACACGAAGTTTATTAACGGTGTCTAGGTCTAGATTAGCATCTATAATGGCTTCATCTGAAGCCACCATAGCATACTGAGTGAATCTATCCATTTTACGCGCATCTTTTCTATTGAGAAAGTCAGTAGCGTTAAAATTCTTTAATTCACAAGCAAATTTTGTCTTGAACTTTTCAGTATCAAAATACGTTATTGGTGCTGCGCCACTTTTTCCATTAACAAGGGCATCCCAATATTCATCCTTGGTATTCCCTATTGGAGTTAATGCACCTAGCCCAGTAACTACAACTCGCTTCAAATTCATAAAAAAATCGTTACTTATTTTGCGTCTTCAATATACGAAATTGCTTGACCAACTGTAGCAATATTCTCAGCTTGATCATCTGGAATTTGAATATCGAATTCTTTTTCGAATTCCATAATCAACTCTACAGTGTCCAATGAATCTGCTCCCAAGTCATTTGTAAAGCTTGCTTCAGTTACAACTTCGTTTTCATCAACACCTAATTTGTCTACGATAATCGCTTTTACTCTTGATGCAATGTCTGACATAATTTTTAGTTTTAAGTTTTAATTAGGGTGCAAAAATAAAAAACTTTATTTTAAAACGCAGGTTTACTAAAAAAATGTGAGCCTTATTTACATATTTTAATTTTTAGAATTTTCTTTTGCTTCAATTTGTTGAAAATTATTCCTTTTATTTGTGATTATTATTCTTACTTTTTTGAACAATGAAACAAATTGTCATTTTTGCTTCCGGTAGTGGATCCAATGCTGAAAACATAATTAGATATTTTAGCCAACGAAACAATGCAAAAGTGGTACGCGTTTTCACAAATAATTCACGAGCAACAGTTCTTGAACGATGTGAAAGACATCGCATAGACACGCACCTTTTTAATCGTGAAGCTTTACTGCAGACAAATGAAGTACGCAATGCCTTGATTAATATAAATCCAGATTTGATTGTCCTCGCAGGGTTTTTGTTGAAAATTCCAAGCGCCATTATATCATCATTTCCAAATAAAATTATTAATATTCATCCTGCTTTATTACCAAAGTACGGAGGTAAAGGGATGTATGGAATGCATGTGCACAAAGCGGTTGTCTCCAATAAAGAAATCGAAACAGGTATTACCATTCACTACGTAAATAAAAACTATGACGAGGGTGCAATGATTTTTCAGGTAAAATGTAAAATCTCTTCCTTGGATACACCCGAGAGTGTTGCTGCAAAAATCCATACGTTAGAGATGCAACATTTTCCTGTAATTATTAACAGTTTACTCAATGACTAAAAAGAAAAAATACTACACTGTCTGGAAAGGGCATCAACATGGAGTGTTTCAGTCTTGGATAGATTGTAAAGCACAAATTCATGACTTTCAAGGAGCACAATACAAGTCCTTCCCAACATTAAATGAGGCAAAACAAGCTCTTCAAGGAAACTACAAAGATTATGTTGGAAAGACTAAAAAATTTACAAGTAATCTGTCAAAAGAACAGCTTCAAAAAATAGGTCTTCCCAATTATAAATCAATCTCGGTAGACGCCGCTTCAAGTGGGAATCCTGGAGTTATGGAATATCGAGGGGTCGACACAAAAAGTAAAAAAGAGCTTTTTAAACAAGGCCCATTTGAAGAAGGCACTAATAATATCGGGGAATTTTTAGCAATTGTTCATGGCCTTGCTTATTTAAAAAAACATCATAGTAATGATGTTATTTATACAGACTCAAAAACAGCGATGAGCTGGGTTAGAAAAAAAACATGTAACTCAAAATTACAACGCAATAGAAAAAACAAGTCAACTTATGATCTCGTAGACCGTGCAATTCATTGGTTAAAAACTAATGATTACAGCACTCCAATTGTGAAATGGGAAACCAAAGCTTGGGGCGAAATTCCTGCAGATTTTGGTCGAAAATAAATTGGGTTGGAAGTATTTAAAAAATGTATATTTACACCAAATTTTAATCCCTTTATGAGCAAATTATTGATTGTTGGAACAGTGGCCTTTGACGCTATTGAAACGCCATTTGGTAAAACCGATAAAATTTTAGGAGGAGCGGCAACATTTATAGGGTTAGCAGCCTCACAATTTAATTTAGATGCAGCGATTGTCTCGGTCGTTGGTGGTGATTTTCCAGATGAATATTTAGAGTTACTCGCAAATAAAGATATTGATATTTCAGGCATTGAAGTCGTTAAGGAAGGAAAAACGTTTTTTTGGAGTGGTCTTTATCACAACGACATGAACTCTCGTGATACGCTTGCAACAGAACTAAATGTCTTGGCAGATTTTAATCCTGTAGTGCCAAAAGGCTATCAGGATTCGGATGTGGTCATGTTAGGAAACTTGCATCCTCTGGTGCAATCAAGTGTTTTAAGTCAAATGACCAAAAAACCAAAGCTAGTAATTTTAGACACCATGAACTTCTGGATGGACAATGCTCTTGATGAGCTCCACGAGGTTATCAAAAAAGTGGATGTTATTACTATAAATGATGAGGAGGCTAGGCAGCTCACGAACGAATATTCACTCGTTGTTGCCGCAAGAAAAATTCATCAAATGGGACCAAAATATGTCGTTATCAAAAAAGGAGAACACGGTGCCTTATTGTTTCATGAAGACAATGTTTTTTTCGCTCCAGCGTTACCACTAGAGGAAGTTTTTGACCCTACTGGAGCTGGTGATACATTTGCGGGCGGTTTTGCGGGATTTCTATCTAAAGCACAAGACATTTCTTTTGAAAGCATGAAAAATGCAGTCATCTATGGGTCAACTTTAGCATCATTTTGTGTTGAGAAATTTGGCACTGAACGTATGAAGAATCTCCATGAAAATGATATTCAAAAACGTTTGCAAGAGTTTAGAAATTTAACGCAATTTGATATAGAATTATCATCATAAATGTGGTCAATATGGACTGCCTTTTTTAATAAACACCAACTATAATAATGAGTGACGCTCTTAAACACGAATGTGGCATTGCTTTTATAAGGCTTTTAAAACCTCTCAGTTACTACAAAAATAAATATGGCACGGCCTTTTATGGTGTGAATAAAATGTATCTGATGATGGAAAAACAGCACAATCGTGGTCAAGACGGTGCTGGCTTTGCAAGTATTAAACTTGATACTGCTCCAGGAGAACGTTATATAAGTCGTGTTCGCTCTGTTGCTCAACAACCTATACAAGACATCTTTGCACAAATTAATGAACGTATTAACAAGGAATTTCTTGAACATCCAGAATACGCCTCTAATGTTGACTTACAGAAAAAACACATCCCATATATTGGTGAGTTACTTCTTGGTCATGTTCGTTACGGAACATTTGGTAAAAACAGTGTAGAAAGTGTTCATCCTTTTTTGAGACAAAATAATTGGATGCACCGAAATTTAATTCTTGCTGGCAATTTTAATATGACTAACGTTAAGGAATTATTTGAGAACATTGTTGAACTTGGACAACATCCAAAAGAATATACTGACACCATCACTATTATGGAAAAAATAGGCCATTTTCTAGATGATGCGGTCAGTAAAATTTACAAAGATTTAAAGAAAGAAGGTTACAGCAAAAGAGAGTCTTCACCCCTTATTGCAGAACGATTAAAGGTTGCTAAAATTTTACGTAAAGCAGCAAAAAACTGGGATGGTGGTTATGCTATGGCTGGAATGATTGGTCATGGTGACTCATTTGTTCTAAGAGATCCTGCCGGAATAAGACCCACCTATTATTATAAAGACGATGAAATTGTCGTGGTTGCTTCAGAACGACCGGTTATTCAAACCGTATTTAATGTTGCCTTTGATGACGTAAAAGAATTAGACCCAGGTCATGCAATAATTACAAAAAAATCAGGTCAGGTTTCTATCAAACGAATATTACGTCCTTTAGAAAGAAAAGCTTGCTCATTTGAACGTATTTATTTTTCAAGAGGTTCTGATGCAGAAATTTACAAAGAGAGAAAATTACTCGGAAAATTGATTATGCCTAAAGTCTTAAAAAGTATTGACTATGACATAATGAATTCTGTATTTTCCTTTATTCCAAATACTGCTGAAACATCCTTCTTTGGCATGATCGAAACGGTTGAGGATTTTTTGAATAAGAAAAAAACAGAAGCAATCTTAAAAGGAAAAAGATCTTTGTCTCCAGAAAAAGTCACAGAAGTCCTTTCACAAAGACCAAGAATTGAAAAGATTGCCATTAAAGATGTGAAACTTCGAACTTTCATAACTGAAGATAGCAGTCGAGATGACTTGGTGGCCCATGTCTATGACATCACTTATGGTGTTATAAAACCTACTGATAATTTGGTGATCATTGATGACAGTATTGTAAGAGGAACTACATTAAAAATGAGTATTCTAAAAATGCTTGACCGCTTAAATCCGAAAAAAATAATAGTTGTTTCATCGGCACCACAAATTCGATATCCAGATTGTTACGGTATTGATATGGCAAATTTAGAAAGTTTGGTTGCCTTTCGAGCTGCTTTAGCATTGCTGAAGGATGTAGGTAACTATGGTATCGTTGACAATGTTTATAAAAAGTGTAAGGCACAAATAAATCTAGTTGACTCGGAAGTTCAAAACTTTGTGAAAGAATTATATGAGCCATTTACTGATGATGAAATTTCAGATAAAATCGCCGTACTTTTAAGTAATAAAACTATAAAAGCAGAAGTAAAAATTATCTTCCAAACTGTTTCAAATCTGCACAAGGCGTGTCCAAAAAATTTAGGAGACTGGTATTTTACAGGCGACTATCCAACCTCCGGAGGGAATCGAGTTGTAAACCGCGCATTTATCAATTTTTACGAAGGAAACAAAGAGCGCGCATATTAACGAAATTATTAGGATTTCATCATTTAATCTATGAAATGAGTCTTTTAAACTAAAAAAGATGCAGTTCATCTAATATTTATTCTCTTCTTTTAAAATAAATATACTTTAGTGTCACCATAACATAAGTAGGTTAAGTTCATGGTAGATTTGGGGCAAAAAAAGGTGAACATCTGTTCGCCTTTTTTTATGTACTAAACTTTGTCTCAATAATTTAGTGCATTTTCTCATAATTAATATGTACTCAATTTTCGACTTCTTTTCTAAATTAATAGCAAGATGATGATTTCTCTGTTAGACTAATATATGGGCATTTTATCTAATAAATTTAATATTTAAGTCTCTACTCCATTATATTTGAATCACCATAACATAAGTAGGTTAAGTTTATGGTAGATTTGGGGCAAAAAAGGTGAACATCTGTTCACCTTTTTTATTTGCATAATTGTTAAATTATTTCAATGATTCATAACGACGCTCTACTTCGTTCCAATTAATCACTTTGAAAAAAGCTTCAATATAATCAGGGCGTCTATTTTGATAGTTGAGGTAATAGGCGTGTTCCCAAACATCTAAGCCCATTATAGGCGTTCCTCCACAAGAAACACCCGGCATTAATGGGTTGTCTTGATTTGGTGTAGAACAGACCTCTACTTTTCCTCCTTTGTGTACACACAACCAAGCCCAACCAGAGCCGAACTGAGTAGCGGCTGCTTTGCTAAAAACAGCCTTAAAATTATCAACGGTATCATACGCATCAATGATTGCATCCTTCAAAGCCCCAGAAAGGTAACCTTTATCTTCTGGGTTCATAATTTCCCAAAACAAGCTGTGATTGTAAAACCCACCACCATTATTTCTCACGCCAGAATTATTCATATCAAGGTTCGTTAGTAGTTCATTGATTGATTTACCTTCTAGATCCGTTCCCTCAATTGCAGCATTTAATTTAGCTGTGTACCCATTGTGATGTTTTGAATAATGTATTTCCATTGTTCTTGCATCAATGTGAGGTTCTAAAGCATCGTATGCGAAATTTAATTTTGGTAATTCAAAAGCCATAATAATTTATTTTTAAATTTTATTTAAATCAAATTTACAATAAAGGATAATTAAATATCTCAATAAGTTATTAAGATTACTTATTTTGGTATAAAAATTTTCTTTCTTGAATTCGTCCTCTTTTTACATCTATAATGCCTCGGCCGGTAGCGGTAAAACCTACTCTTTAGTCAAAGCATATTTAAAGTTATTAATTCAATCTCCAAAAGCAGATTTTTTTAAACATATTTTAGCAATTACTTTTACTAATAAGGCTGTTGCTGAAATGAAAGTGCGAATTATTGAAACCTTAAAAGAGTTCTCAGATTCAACAATGTGTCATGGCAACGGAAGTATGTTTGAAGAAATTCGTAAGGACTTAAATTTACCCTCTAAAACGTTACAAAAAAAGTCACAAAAGATTCTTTTCAATATTTTAAAAAACTATGGTGCTTTTGATATTTCTACCATTGATAAATTCACACAAAAACTNATAAGAACATTTGCCTTTGATTTAAAATTACCCTTAAATTTTGAAGTGGAGTTAGATACTGAATCCTTATTATTTAAATCTGTTGATAATTTAATTTCTAAAGCTGGAACAGACAACGAACTCACAAAATTACTTATTGATTTTGCTATTGAAAAAATAGAAGACAACCGAAGTTGGGACGTTTCATATGACTTTAATAACATATCCAAGCTTCTAGTGAACGAAAATGATATTCCTTTCCTAAACGTTTTAAAAAATAAAACTCTTGATGATTTCAAAGCACTTAAAAACTCTCTCAATAAACGCTCATCATTTATTGAAAAACAAATTAAAGAAACAGCTTTATCTGCACTAAGTTTAATTACAAACAATGGTTTAGAATATTCAAATTTTAGCAGGCAAACTTTACCAAAACATTTTATTAAAGCATCTCAATTAGATATTAATAACTTGTACAGTAACAAACTACAAGAAAATCTTGAACAACAATCAAGCATTTATAACAAAACCTTAGATGAGCGCTTAAAAAAACTTATTGACCTTATTTTACCCAAACTAAAAACACAGTATTTAATATTAAAAACACTAATTTATCAATATAAATTCATCTCAAACTGCTACAAAAACTGTACGCCTTTATCGGTATTAAACCTCATAAATAACGAATTATTGTCAATCAAAATTGATGAAAATAAATTGTTGATTTCAGAATTTAATTCAATAGTTAGTGATCAAATAAAAAGTCAACCTGTCCCCTTCATATACGAGCGAATTGGAGAAAAATTTAAACATTACTTTATTGACGAGTTTCAAGACACTTCAGAAATGCAGTGGACTAATCTGATTCCGTTAATAGATAATGCTCTTTCAAGTGAAAACGCTAGTTTAATGATTGTTGGAGATGCAAAACAAGCCATTTACCGGTGGCGCGGTGGAAAAGCCAATCAATTCATTAATTTATTCAACAACTCGGATAACCCTTTTAATATTGACTCTGAAATCAAATCACTCGATACAAACTATCGAAGCTCTAAGGCGATCATAGAATTTAATAATTCATTTTTTCGCTTTTGTTCAAATCATGCGTTTTTAGACAATAGTCACAAGGAATTATACCATAACAGTGAACAAAAGACAAACTCAAAGAAGCAAGGATTTGTCAATTTGTCTTTTTTAAATGTTTCAGATTTCGCCATTAATGATNTGTACCCTCAAAAGGTGTTGGATCAAATACACAACTGCATAAACCTTGGCTACAAACTCAGTGATATTTGCGTTTTAGTGAGAAAATCAAAGGAGGGAGTTGCTATCGCTAATTTTCTAAGCGATCGAGATATTAATATAATTTCATCTGAAACTCTCGCGGTTGAGAGATCTCTAGAAGTTTGTTTCATTGTGTCAACACTGCGTTATTTAATGAATCACTATGACGATCAGTCAAAACTAGAAATGCTCATTTATTTAGTAGACAAACTAGAGGTCCCAAACAAACATGACTTCATCTCTCATCATATAAGACTAAATCAAGATGGCTTTTTTAAAGCTCTGAGCTGTTATAACATTTTATTTGATGCACACGAATCTGTTCAACTCCCCATATACGAGTTAATTGAAAGTATTATTTATCAATTTTCCCTCACAACATCCTCTGACGCTTACATTCAGTTCTTTCTAAATTTCACTTTTAAATTTTCAAGTAGCCACTCTAGTAACATAACAGATTTTCTGCAGTATTATGATCGTAAAAAAGACCGGTTAAAAATAAACTCGCCTGAAGGAATAAATGCAATTCAAATTATGACGATTCATAAATCAAAAGGATTGGAATTTCCAATTGTTATCTTTCCTTATGCCGATTTGAATATTTATGAGGAAATTGATCCGAAAATTTGGTTTTCACTTGATGACGATGACTATTGTGGTTTTTCTCATACTCTATTAAGTTACAATAAAGATATGGCCGAATTTGGAGAGCAAGGTCTAGAAATAGATTACATACATAAAACTGAGTTAGAATTGGATAGCTTAAATTTACTTTACGTTGCACTCACGAGAGCTGTTGAAAAACTCTACATAGTTAGCGGTGTTCACTACGACTCCAAAAAAAATATTGCCATAAAAAACAATCGGTTTTCGGGATTATTCATGAATTATTTAAAAGATCTTAATCTTTGGAGAGACGAGCAATTAGACTATAGCTTTGGAAAAAATGATAACGTGATCCCAAAAAAGGATTCTGAAAAGAATACTTATCATCAACAACTTTTTATCTCAATTCCAAGAAAGGAACACCAAATTAATATTTTGACAAAATCAGGATTGCTTTGGGATACCTCACAAAAAAAAGCAATTGAAAAAGGAAATCTAATTCATGATGTCATGTCTCATATTAAAACTCAAAAAGATATTTCTTTTGCACTGAGTTCTATGCTTGACACAGGGATTATAAACAACAATCAAAAAAACAAATTATCAAAGGTTGTTATGTCTATCGTTACGCATCCCAAATTAAAATCATACTACTCTGAAAAGAATACTGTGTTTAATGAACGTGACATCATTACTTCAACTGGACTTAATTTAAGGCCCGATCGATTAGTGTTTACGAACAAACAAGAGGTGACAATAATTGATTACAAATCGGGTGTACAACAAAAACAGCATGAGGCACAACTACAAACATATCAAAACGCTCTTGAAGACATGGGTTTTAATGTTTACAACAAGCTTCTGGTTTACATAAATGACACGATTGAAATAAAAGAAGTTTAACTTTGTAAAAAAATACACATGTACGGAAATCTTAAAACACACTTACAAAACGAAATAGAATCTATAAAAGCTCAAGGACTATTTAAAAAAGAACGAATCATTACCTCAGCTCAAGGTGCTGAAATTACATTAAGTTCTGGAGAAACAGTTTTGAATTTTTGCTCCAATAATTACTTGGGGCTTTCCAATCATCCTGAAGTTATTGAAGCCGCAAAAAACATAATGGATTCTCATGGCTTCGGAATGTCGTCAGTTCGATTCATATGTGGTACTCAAGATATTCATAAAGAATTGGAAGAAAAAATAGCGCATTTTTATCAAACTGAAGATACAATTTTATACGCAGCAGCCTTTGATGCCAATGGTGGAGTTTTTGAGCCTTTACTCAATAACGAAGATGCTATAATATCTGATTCTTTAAATCACGCTTCCATCATTGATGGAGTTAGACTTTGCAAAGCCTCGAGGTATCGTTATCAAAATAACGATATGATTGACCTTGAAAAGCAACTTATAAAAGCATCTGAAAACGGCGCTAGACATAAAATTATAGTAACAGATGGTGTCTTTTCTATGGATGGGATCGTAGCGTCCTTAGATAAGATTTGTGACCTTGCAGAAAAGTATGATGCTTTAGTAATGATTGATGAATGCCATGCAGCGGGATTTATAGGTCAAACCGGTCGAGGAACTCTCGAAGAAAAAAATGTTATGGCCAGAATCGATATCATTACGGGTACTCTTGGTAAAGCTTTAGGAGGAGCAATGGGAGGTTACACTACCGGGAAAAAAGAAATCATTGAGCTTTTAAGACAGCGGTCAAGACCTTATTTATTTTCGAATTCATTAGCCCCAAGTATTGTTGGCGCTTCATTGAAGGTGTTTGATATACTAGAAAAGGATACTTCCCTTAGAGATCGCTTAGAATGGAATACCAATTACTTTAAAAAAGGTATCATACAAGCAGGATTTGATGTTGTTGAAGGCAATTCAGCCATTGTACCTATCATGTTGTATGATGCAAAATTATCTCAAAATGCAGCAAATTTACTGCTTGATGAAGGTATTTATGTTATTGGGTTTTTCTTTCCAGTAGTACCAAAAGATCGGGCAAGAATAAGAGTACAATTATCTGCCGCTCATAACAAAACACAACTCGATAAAGCAATTCAAGCCTTTATAAAAGTTGGAAAACAATTAAAAATTATTTAGAATGCCTTTTAAATGCCCTTGTTTTTATCATAAAAAAAGCAATATTTTTTATATTAAACTTTGTTAATAACATTTAACAACTTACTTTTGCCTTTAATTAACTTTTAAATTAAAATTTTTGAATATGAAAAATCTTAGCAGATTAATGTTCGTATTGTTGTTATTGATTGGTTTTAATAATGCAAATGCACAAGATGATAACAACCCTTGGCAATTCAGTTTTGGTATTAATGCCGTTGATCTTTATCCAGTAGGAGAAAATGCCCCTCTTGGAGAATACTTTGATGAATTTTTCAATGTTACAGATCACTACAATATTTTACCATCACTTTCAACGTTTACCGTATCTAAATATATGGGTGATAATCTCTCTTTCGGAATAAGAGGATCTGTAAATTCAATTTCAAAGGTTGGTGATTCTACGACAGAAGACGATTTATCATATTTTGCCATTAATGGTATCTTAAAATATAACCTTGGACCTGTTCTAGATTGGAACAAATTACAGCCTTACTTTGGTGTAGGAGGTGGTTACACATGGGTTGATAAAATTGGTGCAGGAACCGTTAATGGTTCTTTTGGTTTAAGTTATGTAATGAGTGAAACTGTGTCTTTAGTGGCAGAATCAACATATAAGCACGCTTTCGAAAACTATTTACCAAAACATTTTGAGCACTCAATAAGTGTTGCTTTTAATTTTGGTGGTAAAGATTCTGATGGCGATGGTATTTATGATAAAAACGATTTATGCCCTGATGTACCAGGATTAGCTGAATTTGATGGCTGTCCAGATTCTGATGGTGACGGGATCGAAGATTCTAAAGACACATGTCCAAATGAAGCTGGTTTAGCCGAATTTGATGGTTGCCCAGATACAGATGGTGATGGTGTTTCAGATAACAATGATGATTGTCCAAATACAGCTGGTCTTAAATCCTTAGGGGGTTGCCCTGATACTGATGGCGATGGCATTGCTGATGGAAGTGATAATTGTCCAAATGAAGCGGGTCCAGCTGCAAATAATGGATGCCCTTGGCCTGATTCTGACGGTGATGGCGTATTAGATAAAGATGATCAGTGTCCTAACGAGGCTGGAACAGTTGCCAATAATGGGTGCCCAGAAATTAATCCAACAGTAGAAGTAATGGATACTTTAAATGAGTACTCGAGATCTATTGGATTTGCTACTGGAAAATCATCATTCAAAGAAAAAACTGAAAATATTCTAAATGCAATGACTGCAATTTTTAAGGAATATCCAAAAGCAAATTTCATCATTGAGGGTCATACAGACAGTACAGGTAGTGAAGGTTTTAATCAAAAACTTTCAGAGAAAAGAGCAAATGCTGTTCACGATTATTTAGTTGCAAACGGAATTAGTGATGATCGTTTATCAACTGTTGGTTACGGTGAAACTCGACCAATTGACGATAATAAAACAAGAGCTGGGCGATCAAACAACAGACGTGTTGACGTAATATTAAATGATTAATTATTACAGATAATTAAAATTTAAAAATAAGTTAAAAACGCTGAGATAATATCTCAGCGTTTTTTATTTTTATAACATGACAAGTTTTATTTATGACGTTTTAATTGACTTAAAAAAAAAGAATAAAAATCTATCTGAACTTATATTTATTCTTCCAAGTAAAAGAGCTGGCATTGTATTAAGAAGAGAATTAGCACATATTGAGAAACGCACTCTCTTTGCTCCTTTAATTTATAGTATTGAAGAATTTTCTGAAGAGCTTTCAGGTTTAAAATCAAAGCAAAAAATAGAGCTTTTATTTTTATTTTATGAAGTTTACCAAAACGAAACTATTGAGAAACATCAAGAACCGTTTGACTCTTTTTTAAAATGGGCTCAAATTCTTTTACAAGATTTTAATGAAATTGATCGGTACTTAATTGATCCAAAACATATTTTTAATTATTTACACGATATTCAAAAAATTAATTCAGATCATTGGTCACTATCAAAAAATCAAACGAGCCTTACCAATAATTACTTAGTTTTTTGGTCTCAATTACACAATTTATACGAATCATTTACAAGGGTCTTAATTAATTCGGGAAGTGGTTATCAAGGATTAATTTACAGAGAAGCGACAGAGAATATTGAAAATTACATCCAAGCAAACACCAATAAGCACCATGTTTTTGTTGGCTTTAATGCGTTAAACACTGCTGAGTCAACCATCATACAAGAATTGTTAAATAATGGTGTAGCAGATGTTTATTGGGATATCGATGAAGAATTCATGAACTCAGAAATTCATACAGCTTCACACTTCATTAAGAATCACCGATCAGAATGGCCTCATTATCAAACACATCCATTCAATTTCATAACAAACAACTTTAAAACAAAAAAGAAGATACAGATCATTGGTGTTCCACAAAACATTGGACAAGCAAAGGTTATTGGTGAGACTCTCCATAATCTAAAAAAAACAACAACTATTGATAAAACAGCTGTTGTTTTAGGAGATGAATCACTTTTAATTCCCGTATTAAATTCGCTCCCAAATCAACTTAACACTTTAAACATTACCATGGGGTTTCCACTAAAAGAAACGCCTTTAACTTCTTTATTTGAGCTCTTATTTAGTGTCCATGTCAAACAGCATGAAACGTTTTATCACAAAGATGTCATTTCCGTATTATCCCACCAATACATTTGTAAATTACTTAACAAAAACACCTCTGAGGACCTTGTAAATTATATTAAAAAACAAAATTTAATTCATATTTCGAAAACAGATCTACAATCATTATCTAAAGAAAATGAACATCTTATTTCATTGTTATTTGGCCATTGGAAAAATGATCCGAATACAGCAATTGACAATTGTTTATCATTAATTTTGCTCATTAAAAATAATCTTCGCTCTAAAAAAGACAACGCTTTAAGTCTAGAATATTTATATAGGTTTCATGAAGTATTCAATATCTTATTTAAATTGAATCAGACATATGCAAGTTTGACATCCATAAAATCTTTAGAAAGCCTCTTCAAAGAGCTTATAGCATCAGAAACATTAGACTTTAAAGGAGAGCCTTTGCAGGGATTACAGTTAATGGGAATGCTTGAATCCAGAGTTTTAGATTTTGAAACTGTTATCATTTCTTCTGTTAATGAGGGAATACTACCTTCGGGAAAAACAAACAACTCATTCATCCCGTTTGATGTCAAAATTGAAGTAGGATTACCAACATATAGGGAAAAAGATGCGGTGTATACGTATCATTTTTATCGCCTATTGCAAAGAGCAAAACAAATTTTTATAATTTATAATA
>JGI26112J46591_1000096_pt1 | contig 19218 bp, 18 predicted proteins | sample AOAMet1_08_M0_20_2_FD_46591 | JGI IMG/M metagenome (IMG submission 46591)
TAATTAACATTTTCTGGTATGGTTTGGATATATTATAGGAAAAAGTTTCATGAAAATTGGATTTATTGGCCTTGGGAATATGGGCGCACCAATGGCTATAAATTTAGCAAAAGCTGGCCATGAATTAATTGGATATGATGCTAAATTAGACGTTCCAAAAGAGTTAACTCAAGGAGTTTCATCCAAAACTTTAGCAAAAGATGCCGATGTTGTTATATTGATGCTTCCAAATGGTGAGATATCAAAATCGGTTGCATTTGATATTTTGCCGGTTATGCAAAAAGGATCTGTTATGATTGATTGCTCGACTATCGATGTAGCTTCTGCAAAAAANATCAATCAAATAGCAGATGAGAATTTAATTGATTTTTTAGATGCACCTGTTTCTGGTGGGGTGGTAGGAGCTTGCNCTGGAAGTTTGACTTTTATGGTTGGTGGTAAAGAGGATATTTATACAAAAGTTGCTCATTTGTTTAATATAATGGGCCAAAAATCAGTTTTTTGTGGGGCTGCGGGAAATGGTCAATCAGCAAAAATATGTAATAATATGATATTAGGTGTGACCATGATTGCTACTTGTGAGGCATTTTCTTTAGCTGATAATTTAGGCTTAGATAGACAAGCAATGTATGATGTTGTTAGCACATCTTCAGGTAGTAGCTGGTCTATGAATACTTATTGCCCTGCGAAAGGTATTGGCCCCCAAAGCCCATCTGATAACGATTATTTACCAGGTTTTGCGTCTGATTTAATGCTCAAAGATTTGAGATTAGCTCAACAAGCAGCTAATGAAGTTCAAGCTAATACTCCAATGGGCAAAGCTGCAGTAGATATTTATGAGACATTTGTAGAAAAAGATAACGGATCTGGCCTTGATTTTTCTGCAATTTTGCCCTGGATTAAAAATATCAACGGATCATAATTTTTATTAAGTGCATTTAAACTTTTCTTTGAATTTATATAGCAAAAGATAATTGCTTTCTTTTTGTTAGAATGTTTTTGTTATAAGAAGCGTATATTAATATGAATATTTTCTTGAAAGTTGTGATATGCCTATAGGTATTTTTGATAGTGGGTTAGGCGGATTAACTGTACAGCAAGAAATTGCTTCACGAATTCCAGATCAATCATTAGTTTATCTTGGTGATAATAAATATGCACCATATGGTGTTCGTGATCATGAACAAATTTATTCACTCACTCAAAATGCCATTGAAAGGTTGTGGAATGCAGGTTGTGATTTAGTAATTGTAGCATGTAATACCGCATCTGCAGTTGCTGTAAAGAGAATGCAAGAGGAATGGTTGCCAGAAAATAAGAGGGTTTTAGGCGTCTTTGTTCCANTAATTGAAGCAGTTACTGAACGTCAATGGGGGGATAATTCAGCACCAAAAGAAGTTGGCGTAAAGCAAGTAGCACTTTTTGCAACTCCTGCAACAGTAGCAACAAGAGCATTCCAAAGAGAATTAGCATTTCGAGCAATAGGGGTGGACGTAGAAGCTCAACCCTGTGGGGGACTAGTTGATGCAATAGAGGAAAATGATTTTGAACTTGCAGAAGCATTAGTGCAATCACATGTATCTGCACTACTTAGGCGAATGCCAAATCCTCAGGCGGCTGTNTTGGGGTGTACTCATTACCCGATTTTAAAAAAATGTTTTGAAAAAGCATTGGGGNCAAATGTTCAAGTTTATTCACAAGGCCGAATTGTAGCAGAAAGTTTGATGCATTATTTAAATAGGCATCCAAGATTTAAAGAAAAGGGAGAAGCATTATTTTTGACTACTGGTGATGTTGATAAAGTAAGTTTGGCTGCAACTCGGTTCTTAAGTAAAAAAATGCTATTTAAATCTGTTTGATTGAATGTTTATAAAAAGTATTTTAAATGCAAAGCATTAATAAGGAATATTAAATGACCCAAAGTAAAAAAATAGCAATTTTGGGAGCCTCTGGGTATACGGGAGCCGAGCTTGTAAGATTGATTTCTTCTCATCCTTTTATGGATATTGTTGCTCTTGGTGCTGATCGAAAAGCTGGAATGGAGATGTCAGAAGTGTTCCCGCATCTGCGTCACATAAATTTACCAAAACTTATTAAAACTGAGGAAATTAATTTTGATAATATTGATTTGTGTTTCTGTGCTTTGCCTCATGTTACAAGTCAAAATATTATTTCGAAATTACCAAAAAAATTAAAAATTATTGATTTATCTGCTGATTTTAGATTGCGAGATACCAATGAATATCTGAAATGGTATGGCTGTGAGCATCAGGCATCAAAATTACAGCTTGAAGCCGTATATGGATTAACTGAGTTTTATAGAGACTCAATTAAATCTGCAAGGCTAGTCGCAGGCACAGGTTGCAATGCTGCTGCTGGCCAATATGCATTGCGTCCGCTCATAAAAGCAAATTTAATTAATTTGGATGATATAATTATAGATTTGAAAACTGGTGTAAGTGGAGCTGGGCGGTCATTAAAAGAAGGATTATTACATTCTGAACTTTCTGAGGGCAGTCATCCCTATGCAATTGGCGGCACTCATCGTCATTTAGCTGAATTTGATCAAGAATTTTCAAATTTAGCTGGTAGACCTGTAAAAATACAATTTACACCAACACTATTACCTGTGAACAGAGGTATTATAGCTAATGTTTATGTNAAAGGTGATCCTGAGGCTATTTATGCTGAATTTAAAAAGGCCTATTCAAAAGAACATTTCATGAAGCTATTACCATATGGTGAAACTCCAAGTACTCGACATGTTAGAGGGTCAAATTATTGTCACATTGGTGTAACTGCTGATAGAATTTCTGACCGTGCAATGGTTATTGTAACTCTTGATAATCTTACTAAAGGATCTTCAGGGCAAGCACTGCAAAATGCGAATTTGATGTTAGATCTTCCAGAAGAAATGGGCCTTGAAATGGCTCCTTTGTTTCCATAATGGCTATCGGACTAAAAAAACGAAGACGTGTACAGCTTATTGTAATCGCTATATTTTTTATATTTGTTGCAACTTTTCTAATTGGTTTTGCCTTTAAGGACGGAATAGAATTTTTTAGAAGCCCGACTCAAGTCATATCTGAAAGCATAAGTGAAAATGAAGTTTTTAGAATTGGTGGCCTCGTAAAGGAAAATAGCTTAAAAAAAGATGGGAACAAAATAAGTTTTATAGTTACTGACCGATCAAATGATGTGGCTGTAAAGTTTATTGGAATTCTTCCAGATTTATTTTCCGAAGGAACAGGTATGATTGCAACGGGAAACATGAAAGGAATGGTCTTTGAAGCAACAGAAATTTTGGCAAAACATGATGAAAATTATATGCCAAAAGAAGTTGCTGATGCTCTTAAAGAGCAAGGTATTTATCAAGAATGATTTTTTTATCATTTTGATTAAGTGACACATGATCGCATTGAGCATACCTGCTGAAAATTATATATTATATTAAAATTGGAGTGATTGAATGATCGCAGAATTGGGACACTTAGCTGTTATAATTGCCTTTATGGTAGCAATAGTACAATCAGTCGTTCCTATGATTGGAGCTTCGAAAGGTTATATTGGTTGGATGGATGCAGCTAGGCCTTCAGCAATTATACAATTTTTATTAATTTTCTTTGCATTCATAATGTTAACTATCTCTTTTGTAACATCAGATTTCTCAGTTAAATTGGTGGCTAGTAATTCACACTCATTAAAACCACTCCTTTATAAAATATCAGGTGTTTGGGGTAATCATGAAGGTTCAATGCTTTTATGGATTTTGATATTAGCATTTTATGGAGCTTTGGTTGCTGTATTTGGTAAACGATTACCGATAATTTTGAAAGCCCGTGTATTGTCTGTTCAAGCTATGATTGGGGTAGCTTTTATTGCATTTCTGCTTTTTACATCAAATCCGTTTGAAAGACTTATCTTTCCTCCATTTGATGGAAAAGATTTAAATCCACTTTTACAAGATCCTGGTTTAGCTTTTCACCCACCTTTTTTATATTTTGGCTACGTCGGTTTATCTATGACATTCAGCTTTGCAATTGCTGCATTAATTCAAGGATCTGTTGATGCTGCTTGGGCAAGATGGGTACGACCTTGGGCGCTTTTAGCATGGATAACATTAACTATTGGCATTGCTCTGGGATCTTGGTGGGCATATTACGAATTAGGCTGGGGAGGATGGTGGTTCTGGGACCCAGTTGAAAATGCTTCATTTATGCCATGGCTTATTGCTGTTGCTTTGTTACATTCTGCAATCGTTGTTGAAAAACGTGAAACTCTTAAAAGTTGGACAGTATTACTAGCTATATTGGGTTTTTCGTTTTCGCTTATAGGAACTTTTATCGTGAGATCAGGTGTAATTACATCTGTTCATGCCTTTGCTAATGATCCTGAGCGTGGTGTTTTTATTTTGCTTATCTTAATTATTGCTATAGGTGGTGCTTTAACCTTGTATGCATTTAGAGCAAATAGTTTACGTTCAAGTGCTGTATTTAGTCCTATAAGTCGTGAGAGTGGTTTAATTTTGAATAATTTGCTGCTTGTCGTTTCAACAATAGTAGTTTTTATCGGTACAATTTGGCCATTAGTAGCAGAATTAATACTTGGGAGAAAATTATCAGTTGGGGCACCATTTTTTGAAATTGCGTTCACTCCATTTATGGTTGTTTTAGCAATTTTTTTACCATTGGGTGCAATTTTACCATGGAAAAGAGCACAGATTTTGCGTGCTGGCAGTCCTTTAATTGGCGCCTTGTCATTAAGTGTAGCGATAGGCTTATTAATCTGGAGCCTTCAAACTGGTGGAAGAATTTTAGCGCCAATAGGATTGGCTTTATCTGCGTGGGTTATTTTAGGTTCTCTTACTGATCTTCTCATGAGATGTAGAATGATTGATATTGGTTTTTCAGCGGGGTTAAGGCGTTTGATAAATCTTACACGTGCTGATTGGGGCAAAACATTTGCGCATATTGGACTAGGTTTAACAATTTTTGGAATTTCAGCAATTACTGCCTGGGAAACTGAAGATATACGTGTTGCAAAAATAGGTGAAGAATTTGAAGTAAGTGGATATACATTTATTTTTGAAGATGTAAGTAAAATTAATGGAAAAAATTATACATCAGATATGGGAACTATAAACGCATTTAAAAATAATAAATTAGTTGCAATATTAAAGCCGGAGAAGAGATTTTATCCTGTACAGAGAATGCCCACAACTGAAGCTGGAATAAATAGTAGTTTGAAAAGAGATTTGTATATTGCTTTAGGTGATTTTCAAGACAATGGCTGGACTATAAGAACATATGTGAAGCCATATGCAGTTTGGATTTGGATAGGTTGCTTAATAATGGCTTTTGGAGGATTATTAAGCATGACTGATAGGCGTTTGCGTTTTGCTTCAACCATAAGATTAAAACAAAAATAAAATGATTAGATTTGCATTTCTTATAATATTTATTTGCTCGGCAGCGTGGGCTGTTGAGCCAGATGAAGTCTTAACAAATGTTGAATATGAAACTAGAGCGCGTGCGATATCAAAAAACTTACGATGCTTGGTATGTAGAAACGAAAATATAGATAGCTCTAATGCTGGAATTGCTAAAGACTTAAGAATTTTAGTTCGTGATCGAATTAAAGAAGGGGATAGTAATGAAGAGGTAATAGAATTTATCACAGATCGTTATGGAGAATATGTGCTATTAAATCCAAAAATGTCATTTCAAAACTTATTATTATGGATATCTGGCCCATTATTTTTACTTCTTGGTGGGTTGATCAGTTGGAGATACGCAAAGCATAAAGGTCAAGATAGTACAAAAGAGCTGAGTGAAGATGAAAAAACTAGGCTCAAAGAAATAATGGATGATTAACAAGAATAGTTAANCATCCACTTTCTTATTATCTATCGTTTGGATTGATGTAATCACGTTTNGTTGCGCCAGTGTATAACTGTCTAGGTCGCCCAATTTTAAGTTTTGGATCTGCAATCATCTCTTTCCATTGTGCTATCCAACCAACAGTACGAGACATTGCAAAGATTGGTGTAAACATCGATGTAGGAAAGCCCATAGCGTCTAAAATTATACCTGAATAAAAATCAACATTTGGATAAAGTTTTTTATCTATGAAATATGGGTCTTCTAATGCTATCTTCTCTAAAGCTTTTGCAACTAACAAAGTCTCATTATTTTCAATGCCCATGAGCTCTAAAACTTCGTCAGCACTTTCCTTCATCACAGTGGCTCTTGGGTCGAAATTCTTATAAACACGATGGCCAAATCCCATAAGACGGAATGGATCAGATTTATCTTTTGCTCGTGCTATAAATTCAGGTATTCTATCTACTGTCCCAATTTCTCTGAGCATATTTAAGCAAGCTTCATTTGCTCCACCATGAGCAGGTCCCCATAAGCACGCAATACCCGCGGCAATACATGCAAATGGATTTGCACCAGAAGAACCAGCAAGCCGTACAGTGGATGTTGAAGCGTTTTGCTCATGATCAGCATGTAAAGTGAATATTCTATCCATGGCTTTTGCCAAAATAGGATTTACTTTATATTCCTCTGTTGGCGTAGCAAAACACATTCTTAAAAAATTAGATGCATAGTCCAAATTATTATCTGGATATATAAATGGCTGTCCAATAGAATATTTATATGCATATGCAGCAATAGTAGGTATTTTTGCTATCATTCTGATCGAGGCAATTTCACGTTGATCTTGGTCGGAGATATCAATGCTATCATGATAAAATGCTGATAATGCACCAACNACTCCACACATAATTGCCATTGGGTGAGCATCTCTCCTGAAACCACGNAATAAGTGGTTCATTTGATCATGTAACATTGTATGATTTGTAACTCGAGTTTCAAATTCTATTAACTCTGGNTTGGAAGGTAATTCTCCATAAAGAAGTAAATAACAAACTTCTAAGTAATGAGATTGTTCCGCAAGCTGGTCGATGGGATAACCACGATAGAGTAACTCTCCTTTGCCACCAGCAATAAATGTTATTGTACTTTCACAAGATGCTGTTGATGTAAAACCGGGATCGTAAGTGAATACATCACCTTCAGCATAAAGCTTTGTAATATCAACGACATCTGGTCCGGCAGTAGGTGAGTGAATAGGTAATTCTATTTTTTTATTGTTTATAGTTAATTGTGCGAACTTACTATCTGCCATTTGTTTCCCTTGTATCAATGTGTTGCACTAAATTATTGTGCATGNAGTCTGGCTAACTAAAATGTTAAACAAACATATTAATTCTTTGTTATTGCACTATTAATGCGCGCTAGACTTTCTTCACGGCCTAATATTTCCATCATTCCAAAAGCTGATGGAGAATTAATTTTTCCAGAAAGTGCCGCTTTGAGTGGCATTCCTATTTTACCAAGGCCTATTTCATGACTGTCGGCAAATTCTCGCGCTAATGCTTCTAAATATTCTGATGTCCACGTAGCATCTGATAGTAATGGGGTCAATTGCTTTAGTATACCAATGGATACCGAATTTAGATTTATTATAGATTTTTCATCAATATCAATAGGTAGCGCTGTAAGAATAAAGTGACATTTGTCCAAAACATCACAAAGTGTTTTTGACTTATCTCTTACTAATGAGATTGATTTAGTAATTTTAAGTTTATTATTTTCTGAAATCTCAATCCCAATTTCTTTTGCGTATGCAAATAAATCATTAGAAACCATCTCATCTGAAGATGTTTTAATATGATGAGCTGAAACATTATTTAATTTTTTAAAATCTAATCTAGAAGGGGACTTTCCTATACCTGAAAAATCAAACCAACTTATTGCATCTGCAGTAGAAAAGAGCTCATCATTTCCATGACTCCAGCCAAGCCGACATAGATAATTTCTTATGGCCTCTGGCATATAACCTAAAGCTGCATATTCGTGTATTCCTGTTGCACCATGTCTTTTTGATAACTTTTTACCATCTTCACCATGGATTAGTGGTATGTGAGCAAATTCTGGAATTTTCCAATTCATCGCGTCATAAATCAAAGATTGTCGGCCTGCGTTTATTAAGTGATCATCACCTCTAATGATATGCGTAACGCCCATATCATGATCATCTACAACTACTGCTAACATGTATGTCGGACTATTATCGGACCTTAACATAATAAGATCATCAAAGGAGGATGCTGCCCAGCTGACTTTCTTTTGAACTTTGTCTTTTATAACGATTCCGCCATTCTTGGGAGATTTTAATCTTATTACAAAAGGGGCATCAGGAAAGGATTCAGGGTCAGCATCACGCCATGGGCTTTGGAACGGCAACGGATTTTTATCTTTAGCTGCCTGATCTCTATATGCATTGATCTCATCAATAGTAGAAAAGCATTTATAAGCATGGCCGCTTTTTACCATTTCTAAAGCAACAATACGGTGACGATTTGCTCTTTCGAATTGGCTGTATACGTTGCCGTCATAATCTAACCCAAGCCACTCAAGGCCTTTCAATAATGCGGTAGTTGCTTCAGGTGTTGATCTTTCACGATCTGTGTCTTCTATTCTTAGTAGAAATTTTCCATTGTTTGCTTTTGCATAAAGCCAATTAAAAAGTGCTGTTCTAGCTCCACCAATATGAAGGTATCCCGTTGGTGAGGGCGCAAATCTGGTAATAACTTGTTGCTCTGACATTTTTGATCAGCCTATTTGATATCATATGATTTAATATACACGTCTATTAGGGAATAGATTTAAGAGTGGCAATAGAGTGCCATAAGTAGAAATGTATTTTTAAGATTATTTATAATCAAAAAAATATTTAGGTAAAAAATCAAAAAATAAACTATAAATTTTCATTTTTGATACAATTTTAAATTTATTAAATGATATTGAAATTAGTAAGTACGAATTAAGCCAACCAGTTTACCTTGAACCTTAACTTGGTCATCACGGTAAACTCTTGTTTCATAGGCAGGGTTTGCAGCCTCTAATGCAACAACAGTACCTCTTTTGCGCAAGCGCTTCAATGTCGCCTCTTGGTCATCGACAAGAGCTACAACAATATCACCGTTTTCAGCATCATTTTGTTCATTTATAACAACAATATCACCATCATTTATACCAGCTTCGATCATAGAATCACCTTTAACCTCAAGAGCATAATGCCGTCCTGAATTTTTGAGCATTTCGCCTGGTACTGAAACATTATTTGACACTTGTTGTATCGCCTCAATAGGTGTCCCGGCTGCTATTCGACCCATTATAGGAAGTGTTAATGCATTTGCTGCTTCAATCGGAAGTGCTGCTGCTGGTGGTGGTGTTAGAGATCCTTCAATAATTCTAGGTTGAAAGCCNCCTCCGTCTATACTTTCAGGAAGTCGGAGTATTTCAATTGCCCTAGCGCGATGTGCTAATCGACGAATAAAACCCCGCTCTTCTAAGGCGGTAATTAGTCTATGTATTCCTGATTTAGAACGTAAATCTAGAGCTTCTTTCATTTCATCAAAACTTGGCGGTACACCATCTTTTTGCAAACGTTTATGAATAAATTCTAATAAATCTAGTTGTTTACGTGTCAACATTTTACTCACCTAATTCTTTATGTTTCTCATATGTCCACTTAAGTTCTACAACTGTTCTTGTTTTGTGTCAAATAAATTTAATTTTTTATAATTTTATCAAAATACCAATTTACCTATTTCAACGGGATAACCTTAACACTAGAACCTTTTTGTTTTGCTTTATCGTTTGCTGGCCGCACAAGTAGTGCATTTGCTTTGGATAAAATTGTTAATAGTGAACTNTCTTGTTGACCAAATGGTTCAACCGTTTGAGTGCCATTAACAAATCTCATTTTGGCTCTCATATAATGTTCCCTTGGTCCGTTTTGAGGTAAATTATTTTCCAAAATAGCATTTTGAGTATCCAATGGAGCTTTTCCTTTGCCGAGCATTACATTAATTGCTGGTTTTAGAAAAACCATACCACAAACAAGTGCCGACACTGGATTACCTGGAAGGCCAAAAATAGGTATTTTACCAATTTTTCCCGCCATAAGTGGTTTGCCAGGTCGCATAGCAACTTTATAGAAAGATGTTTCCATTCCCATATCTATTGCTGTTGAATGAACTAAATCGTAGTCTCCGACAGAAGCACCACCAAGAGTAACTATTAAGTCAACATTATTGCAAAGGTTTAAAACTGTTTTTAGTTCTTGTGAAGTATCTCGAGCAATTGGTAAAAGTCTCGCAATTCCTCCTGATGTTTCAATAAGAGTTTTTAAGCCATAATTATTAGATGAGATAATTTGATCTTTTTCTGGCACTTCTCCAACATTAACTAATTCATCACCTGTTGCAATTAACGCAATTATAGGTTTTCTAAAAACAGGAACTTCTGCAATATTCATCGCAGCTAACAATGAAATTAATGATGCATTTAATCTTAATGGAGCATCTATACAGTCACCAACTTTAAAATCACCACCTTTTGGCCTAATAAAGTTATTTTTATCAAATACCTTATTAATTATAATTTTATCATTAGATTTTATGCAATCTTCCTGTATCAAAATATGATCAGATCCTTTTGGAACTGGAGCACCAGTGAAAATTCGAACTGCAGTTCCAATAGATACTTTACCATCAAAACCCAATCCAGCTACCGATTGGCCGATTACCTTGAGTTCAGCTCCAGGCTGCAAGTCTTTTGCGTTTATTGCATAACCATCCATAGCAGAGGATTTAAAAGGTGGTTGATCACGGTTTGCATATATTTTTGATGCAAGTATCCTATCTCCTGCTTGATCTAATTCAACCAACTCAATATCTAATGGTTTTACTAAGTCTAGGATCTGAGAAAGAGCTTGGTTAACACTTATCATTCACAAACAAACTGCCCGGTTTTACCACCGTCTTTAAATGTTACTCTCAAATCTGTTATTTTCATCGTTTTATCTATAGCTTTTACCATATCGTAGATTGTAAGGGCTGTTATATTAGCCGCAGTTAGTGCTTCCATTTCCACGCCTGTTTGGCCATTGGTTTTTACAGTTGCTTCGATTTCAACAGAGTTGTTGGATGGTTCAATTCTTAAATTAATATTTACATTTGTTATAGGTAACGGATGACATAATGGAATAAGATCAGCAGTTTTGCAGCCATAATTCCTGCTGTTCTCGCTATACCCAAAACATCACCTTTTTTTGCATCACCATTTTTGATTATTTCAAGTGTATTTGAATTCATCAAAATTCTTGCCTTTGCAACCGCAACTCTTGATGTTGTTTCTTTGTTAGAAACATCAACCATGTGAGCTTGACCTTGATCATTAAAGTGATTCAATTTTGACATTATTTTGATCTCGTATGTTTTAATAAAGATTTGGTTGCTTCTTTAACATCATTTTGTCTCATCAAGCTTTCTCCAATTAAAAAGCTTCGAGCGCCAACTTCTGCCATTTGATCCATATCTTCAGATGTGAATATTCCACTTTCAGTTATCATATGTCTATCACTAGGAACATGTTTTGATAATAACCTTGTTGTATCTAATGTAACATCAAATGTTTTCAAATTGCGATTGTTTATACCCAGTAAGGATGATTTACACATTAGCCCTCGGTCTAATTCTTCTCTATTGTGTACTTCTAAAAGAACATCCATTCCCCATTCAAATGCACATGCCTCCAGCTCTTGTGCTTGCATGTCAGATACTGATGCTAATATTATTAAAATACAATCTGCGTTCCAGGCTCGTGCTTGTGCTACTTGATAAGTATCATACATGAAATCTTTTCGTAGTGCTGGTAGATTACAGGCCTTCCGTGCGCTAATTAAGTATTCTGGTGACCCTTGGAATGATGGAGTGTCTGTTAAAACAGACAAACAAGTTGCTCCACCTTGCTCATATGCATGTGCTAATTCAGGAGGATTAAAGTCTGGTCTGATTAATCCTTTTGATGGGCTAGCTTTTTTAATTTCAGCAATTAATCCATATCCAGATTTTGCAGCATTTTTTAAAGAATCTGCAAAAAAACGGACAGAATCTGCCTCAAGCGCAATATCTTCGAGGTCTTTAATCGGTAGTGCTAATTTTGCATTTTTTACTTCTTCAAGTTTATATTCTTTTATTTTTTCTAATATGTCAGTCATTTTAATTTGCTCCTGACGTAATTGAAGCAAGTGCATTTAGTTTGGACTTGGCAGAGCCAGAGTCTATGCTTTCGGCGGCGATTTCTGCTCCTTCAATTAGAGAATTTGCTTTGTCAGCAACAATTAATGCTGCTGCAGTGTTTAAAATAACTGCGTCACGATAAGCAGACTTATGGCCATCTAATAATTTAGACATTTCAACTGCATTGTATTTAGGAGTTCCACCTATAATGCTTTCAAATGAATGTATTGGCAAACCAGCATCCTCAGGGTTGATTTCAAATTCACTTATATTTCCAGAACTTAATTCAACAATCCAAGATACTCCAGCTATTGATATTTCATCTGTTCCATCTGATCCATGAACCAACCAAGCTTTCTCTGATCCTAATTCTTTTAACACTTCAGCCATTGGTCTAATCATTGAGCGATTAAATGCTCCTGTTAATTGTCTCTTTACTCCAGCAGGGTTTGTGAGTGGACCTAAGATATTAAATATAGTTCTTGTGCCTAAATCTAATCTAGCTGGCATTACATATTTCACTGCAGGATGATGCATTGGCGCCATCATAAAACCTATGCCAATTTCCTTTATAGCTCGCTCAACAACTTCTGGTTCAACCATAATGTTTACACCACTTTGACTTAATGCATCAGAAGCACCTGATTTAGATGATAAATTTCGGTTTCCATGTTTAGCCACTATAACTCCAGCACCTGCAGTTACAATTGCAGTAGCGGTTGAAATATTTAGAGTTGATTTGCCGTCTCCACCTGTCCCTACAATATCCATTGCGCCAATTGGTGCAGATACTTTCCGACATTTTGAACGCATTACATTTGCAGCTGCAGCATACTCTTCTACAGTTTCTCCACGAGTACGAAGTGCCATTAATAAACCACCAATTTGTGCATCAGTTGCTTCACCATTCATAATTATGGTAAATGCTTTTTCTGCTTGTTCCCGAGATAAAGGTCCGTTTGCAGCTAAGGAAATGTAGGATTTAATTTTATCGCTCATGTTGCCTCTTTTGTACAATCTAAAAAGTTTTGTAACATTTTATGCCCATGCTCTGATGCAATACTTTCTGGGTGAAATTGGCAACCATGGATAGGTAATGTTTTATGTTGAAGTCCCATTATTGTACCATCAGCTAATTCTGCAGTAACTTCTAAACAATCAGGAAGGGTTTCCCTTTCAACAATTAATGAATGGTAACGTGTTGCTTCAAAAGGACTTGGTAAGTCTTTAAAAATACCTTTGCTGGAATGATGCATATGACCCATTTTGCCATGAACTATTTCGTGGCANCTTATTACTTTTCCACCAAATGCCTGCCCTATAGTTTGGTGGCCTAAACAAACACCAATCAAGGGTATTTTTGCTACGGCTGCTGCTTTAGTTAATTCTAAACAAATCCCAGCTTGTTCAGGATCACAAGGTCCTGGTGAAAGCATAATATTTGTAGGTTCCATTTTTAATGCATCTTTGATAGTTAATTCATCATTTCTTTTGACGACTACATCCACGCCCAGCTCTCCAAGATAATGAACTAGGTTGTAGGTAAAACTATCGTAATTATCAATTAGTAGCAGCATGTTTAATTTAATCTTCCATAAGTTAAGAGAATTTTCTCAATTTACTAAATATATTGGCCTGCTATTTTTGCAGCAGTTTGCAATGCCTTAGATTTGTTTACTGTTTCTTGGAATTCTGCTTCTGGATCACTGTCGAATACAACCCCACCACCAGCTTGAATGTATAACTTTTCGTCTTTTGTTACGGCGGTTCTTAAAGCAATACATATGTCCATATCGCCATTACTTGAAAAATAGCCCACACCTCCGCCGTATACGCCACGTTTTTCTACCTCAAGTTCATCTATTATCTCCATTGCTCTAACTTTAGGAGCACCAGAAACTGTGCCCGCAGGCAATCCAGCCAATAGTGCTGATAATGCATCATTATCATTCGATAATTCTCCAATGACATTTGAAACTATATGCATCACGTGACTATAACGTTCTATTACGAATTTTTCATTTGGAGTTACTGTACCAATTTTTGCAACACGACCAACATCATTTCTGCCAAGATCTAAAAGCATTAAATGTTCTGCTAGTTCTTTTTTGTCAGCTAAGAGGTCAAGTTCAAGTTCTTTATCCTCATCAAATGTTTTTCCACGTGGTCTNGTACCTGCAATTGGACGAATAGTTACTTCATCTTCTTTGACTCGAACAAGTATTTCTGGACTNGCTCCTATAACTTGAAAATTGCCAAAATTAAAATAGAACATATATGGAGATGGGTTTGTCCGTCTAAGTGCACGATATAATGAGAAGGGGGGTAAAGGGAAATCTACAGTCCATCTTTGGCTTGGGACTACTTGAAATATATCACCTGATTTAATGTAATCCTTGGCAATATTTACCATTTGTAGATATTGCTCCTTTGTAACATTTGATACTGGAGTTCCTATTGCTCTATCACTGTGGTTGTCAGAATTTCGTGCAATTGGCCGATCAAGATCTTCGAGGGCACTCATAACTCTATTTACTGCATTTAAATGAGCAGTTTTTGCATCATGCTTAACTGAATGCCATGCTGGGCTAACAATTGTTAATTCATCTTTAACTCCATCTATAATGACAATGACAGAGGGCCTAAGCATTACTGCATCAGGCAATTCAAGAATATCTTTATTAATATCAGGTAAGTGTTCGACAAGTCTTATCATGTCATAGCCGAGATAGCCAAAAAGCCCTGCAGCCATTGGAGGAAGATCTTCTGGTAANTCAATAGATGTTTCTTCTAATATACTTCTTAATGATGTTAAGGGATCTTCTTTAACTGCATTATATTTTTCACTTCCATCAAGTGCCAATCGATTTATTGAAGCATTATTTCCTTCACATCTCCATATTAAATCTGGGTTCATACCTATAATTGAATAGCGACCTTTGGAATCTCCACCTGTGACACTCTCCAACATAAAACTATTTTTTTTTGCCTCAGTTAANTTTAACATTAAGGACACGGTAGTGTCTAAATCTGCTGCTAATCTAGTATAGACTAAATAATTTTTGCCNGAATTATATACTTTGGAAAAACTATCAAGGTTAGGAGTGATTTCCATGTTTAAAAGCCTGTTCCGCCTAAAATTTGTGTATTAATTTGATTTACAGCGTTCTGGTTCAAAATTACACCATCACGGTCTTTTAGAGCGGAAGCAAATAATCTCAACAAATCACCAGTAACTTGGTTTGATAATTGAATTCCTACCTGAGAAAGTAATTCTTTGCTTTCATCAGTTTCAGAATTAAATTCACTAATGTCATTTAATCGTGCTAACAACACAGTATCCCCATTGTCAATTTTGCTAGTTTTACCTGTTTTATTTGAGAATAATTCTTCAAGAAGCTGAGCAGGTATACCATCAATATATTTATTTCTAGTAATGGAGCTTACACTTTCAGCATTTAGATTTAGGGATTTAAATGTTTCACCATTGTCTAATTTTATTATTAGCGTATCAGCCAGTTTTAAAAGTGATTTTTTGTCTTCTGAGGCTGACCAATCAGTAGCAACTTGATCTTTTACTGTCTCAAACGGGCGTAAAGCTGGTTCTATTAAATCATCTAACCGTAGTGCAAATACTCCACCATCTGATAATTCTCGTAGTTCTGGGAAGCCACCTATTTTTACTTTTAATGCTTCAGCTCTAAAACCATCATATGCTGCAATACCGGTTTCAGTAGTGTTATCATATGATATTTTTTCTAATTCCATGGCGGTTTCTTTAGCTATTTCTTCTAATGTTAAGCCTTGAGCCAATAAGTCATCAATATCCGTAATCATTTCGTTTATTAACTTACGACTTTCTATACTCACGTATTCGGCTGTTAATTCTTCTGCAGCATCTTCAAAGCTAGTATTTTGCGGATCTATAATAGCATTTATTTGAAATAATGCTGGACCCAAGTTTGTGTCAATGGGACCATATATCCCTACTTCGGAAGCATTAAATAATAAATCATCTATATCTTTATCTAATTGCCCTTTTTCGATATCACCTAAATCGATATCTGTTTGTGTAAGGCCACGGTCTTCAGCTACTTTTGTAAATGAAACTTCTTCTTTATCTAATTGATCTTTAACCGTTCTAGCTGTTTTCACGGAATCAAATATGATTCTATCAATTATTCTTCTGGCAGGCTTATTGAAGCGATCAGGTTGACTTTTATATTCGTCTTTTAATTCACTTTGTGAAACTACAATTCTGTCAGCTAACATTTCGGGGCTCAACAAAACATATGTTAATTTACGCGATAATGGCGCTGTATACAAAATATTGTTTTTGTCATAATAGGCTTTCAATTGATCAATAGTAGGGTTTATTGCTTGAGTACTTAAAAGTTTTTTATCAATACTCGCCCAGTCAAAGCTTCGTTCTTCTCGAGCAAATTTAATTAGTGTCATCGCGTGAGATGATGGAGTTTTTGTACCACTAGCAACTGCGCCTTCGATTAAACTTCGCGCAATAGCTTTACGGGTCTGAAGTTCATATTCTTTTGTATCTAAGCCACTGTTTTCCAATGCAAATTCGTAAGCTTCTTTATCAAATTTACCATCTACACTTGTGAATGTTGGAGTTGCGATAATCTCTTCTGCTACTAAATCATCCCCAACGCTAATTTTTAGACGTTTTGCTTCATTAGACAAAGCCGCACTTGATACCACGTTTTCTAATGCTTCTGATTGCAAGCCATAAGCAGAAATTTCTTGGCTTGTGAGTTGCCTACCAATTTGGCGTGATATGTTTTGTATGGTATTTCTTAAGCTCTGTGCATAGGAAGTAACTGGTATCGGTTCTTCTCCTACCTTGCCAATTGAGCTAATACGTGACCCATCGACACCACCTGAAGCTATGCCTACGAGGCCTAAAGCTAGTAGCCCTAATAAACCATAAACAAAGGGTTGATTTTTTTTGCTAATACGCATTGAAGAAAGCATTGATTTAGACCTTTAAAAACTTAAGTTAAGATGTTTTAGGCAACTGTCTAGCGACTGGCAAGTTAAGACTGCAATAACTTGCAATTTTGATGCCTTGACTAGAACGATGATTTATTAGAATAGAACCTTATGGCAAAACCTCCAATTCTAACATTAACTGATATTACGCTTTCTTTTGGGGGAAACCCTGTATTTGATGGATTGGGTATGACAGTTCAAGAAAGCGATAGAGTCTGTTTAGTAGGGCGAAATGGTTCAGGTAAATCAACTTTAATGAAAGTTATTGCTGGATTAATAGAACCTGACCAAGGTAATATTTTCTTGAGGCCTGGTCAAAAAGTTGGATACATGGATCAACATCCTGACTTATCAAATTTTGAAACTTTAGGCGACTATGCTAGATCTGAAATCGATATTATTGATGCATATAAAGTTGATATCATTGCAGAGGGGCTAAAATTAAATCTAGATGCATCTCCAGCTACTGCTTCAGGCGGTGAAAGACGCAGATCCGCTCTTGTGAAAATTATGGCGGAAGAGCCTGAATTAATGCTTCTTGATGAACCTACTAATCATTTAGACATTGAAGCAATACAATGGCTTGAAGATGAGTTGCGACAAACAAAAAAAGCATTTATTTTAATTTCGCATGATAGAGCATTTCTTCGCAATTTGACCCGAGCAACTCTATGGGTTGATCGTGGTAAGGTGAGACAAAATCCAAAAGGCTTTGAGGCATTTGAAGATTGGCGTGACAAAACATATGATGAGGAAGATCAACAACGCCATAAGCTTAACAGATTAATAAAGTCTGAGGCGCGATGGGCTGTTGAAGGAATATCAGCCCGGAGGAAACGCAACCAAGGGCGTGTAAGGCGCTTAATTGATTTGAAAGATGAACGTTCGGGTCAAATAAAACGCCAAGGTGCAGCTGCAATGGAATTTGCTGATAGTCCAAAATCTGGAAAATTAGTTGTTGATGTGAATAATATTTCTAAAACATTTGAAGATAAAAANATTGTTAATGATTTATCAATTAAAATTACTAGAGGCGAAAGAATTGCATTGGTTGGTCCAAACGGCGTTGGGAAAACNACTGTTTTAAATATTTTAACAGGATCCTTAGTACCTGATACAGGAACTGTAAAATTAGGAGTAAATCTTTTATCAGCNATATTCGATCAAAATAGGTCAGCTTTAAATCCAAATCAATCACTTTGGGAAAGTTTAACTGAAGATAAAGACTTAGGTGTTTCAGGTAAAAATGATCAAATCATGGTCCGTGGTAATCCAAAACACGTTGTNGGTTATCTGAAAGAATTCTTGTTTGATGAAAACCAAGCGCGAGGTCCAGTATCCGTTTTGTCAGGTGGTGAAAAAGCTAGGTTGCTTCTGTCACGAATAATGGCACGAGAAAGTAATCTACTTGTAATGGATGAACCTACAAATGATTTAGACGTCGAGACATTAGATCTATTACAAGAAATATTAGATGGCTATGATGGAACTGTTTTATTAGTTAGTCATGACAGAGATTTTTTAGATAGGGTTGCCACAACCACATTAGCTTTTGAAGGAAATGGTAAAGTTGTAGCATATGCGGGTGGTTGGAGCGATTATCAAACTCAGAAAAAATCACAAAATGCTGAAATCAGACAATCGAAGAATAGTAAAAAGAATTCCAAAAAGCATAACAACCAATCGAATGGGGCAAAACAAAATATAAATATAACTTACTCTCAATTAGATAGGCTTAGTAAGCTCCCAGATCTAATTGAGCGGACTGAAGCTGAAATAACAAAGTTAGAGGAATTCCTCTCACAAGATAATTTATTTATTGATTTTCCTGAGAAATTTCAAAAAGCTACTGATGGATTAATTGAGCGTCATGAAATATTATCAAATCTTGAATCCGAATGGATTGAATTAGAGACACTAAATAAAGAGGCTTAATCCTAAATATATTTAGTTGGTATGCTTAATAGAGCAAATACTCAATAAAATCATACATCTAAATCTTCAACAAATTTTGCATTTTCTTGGATGTATTGGAATCTTAATTCAGG
>JGI26112J46591_1000097_pt1 | contig 19105 bp, 17 predicted proteins | sample AOAMet1_08_M0_20_2_FD_46591 | JGI IMG/M metagenome (IMG submission 46591)
TAGTTTGGAGGAGTTTCACCTTCAGCTAACCATGGAGAGCCATCTTGCTTATTAATTGGTCCTGTAAATGGATGAATAGCACCCATAGACAAGTCAATAATTGCTTTCATAGCTTCATTTTTAACATCAATAGGCATATTTTGGTTCATTGGAGCAAATTTAACCATACCTTGCTTCACGCCATCAAATACGTCAACTGACTCCCAAGTCCCATCTTTTACTGCTTGAACTCTATCAAGGTAGTAAGGACCCCAGTCATCAATGATTCCAGTTAACTGAGCGTTCATACCCCATTCACGCATATCAGATGCTTGACCAAATGCATGAATACCTTTCTCCTCAGCAACCGTCATTGGAGCAGTAGAGTCAGTATGCTGCATTAAGATATCAGCGCCTTGTGCGATTAGAGCATTTGCTGCGTCCGCCTCTTTACCTGGATCGTACCAAGTGTATACCCAAACGATTTTCATTGTTACATCAGGGTTAACAGATTTAGCCGCTAAATATGCTGAATTAATACCTCTAATTACTTCAGGAATTGGGAAAGAAGCAATGTAACCAATTACATTATTCTTTGTCATTCTTCCAGCAATCTTGCCAATAACATGTCTACCCTCATAAAATCTTGCTGAGTAAACTGAAACGTTATCTTCACGCATATATCCTGTTGCATGCTCAAACTTTACATTTGGATAGCGTTTAGCAACTTTAATAGTTGGATTCATGTAACCAAATGACGTTGTAAAAATAATATCATTTTTACGTGCAAGGCTAGTAATAACACGCTCAGAGTCAGAGTTCTCTTCAACACTCTCCACTGTTGTTATGATTACATCATCACCCATCTTTTCTTTTACATATTTTGCACCTTGGTCATGTGCAAAAGTCCATCCATGATCTCCTGTTGGGCCAATATATACAAAAGCGGCTTTAACAGGATCAGCAGAGACACTCCCAGTGAATGCGAGAACCACGCTTAAAATCGAGAGCTTTAAGACACTCGAAAATCTTCGATTAGACATACTTTTTCTCCTTTTAGTTATTTAACAAATTTTCTTACTTCTTCTTACTTTTTTACAAAAAAAATTCAGCAAACTAAGTTGTTGAATGAAATATTCTACCCAAACAATTAGGAACTGTGCGATTTGTTTTATTTTTTAACCTCATTCTTAAACTAACCAGAATAACAATGGTAGCCAGGTAAGGAAGCATCGATAAATATTGGGCACTAATCCTAATATCAAAACCCTGTGCATGAAGTTGAAGAACTGTAATTCCACCAAATAATACTGCACCTAAGATTACTCTAAACGGCTGCCATGAAGCAAAAACAACTAATCCTATTGCAATCCAACCTCTTCCAGCAGTCATCCCTTCGCCCCAAATAGGTACCTGAACAAGGGACAAGAAAGCTCCACCAAGTCCAGCCATTGCGCCACCAAATAAAATCGCTATAAAACGATAAAGAACAACATTATGGCCAATAGCATGAGCAGCATCATGGTTATCACCTATCGCACGCAAAATTAAACCTTGTTTAGTTTTAAATAAAAACCACCAAACTATATAAACCATAAAAAATGCAAGGTAAATAAGCGGATTAAGCGAAAAAAGCGATGGCCCTACATACGGTATTTCAGACAGTATTGGAATATAAATTGGACCAATAAGGTCGATTGTTACCTCGGTGTACTCTCTTCCAGCAAATGCAGCAAAACCTAATCCAAAAAGAGTTAGTGCTAGTCCAGTCGCTACCTGGTTGGTGAGTAAAAATTGAGTTAAAAAAGCGAAAATTGAGGCAATAACCATACCAGCCACAAGTGCTGCAAGAACAGCTAAATAAGCATTATTAGTATGAGATATAACAACGAAACCAAGAAGAGCTCCGACAATCATCATACCTTCAACACCCAAGTTTAAAACACCTGAACGCTCAACCAATAGTGCTCCAATAGCAGCAAAAATAAGGGGCGCTGAAGCAATCATTATTCCAATAAATATTTCAATTAACAAGTTTTCAATCATAGTCTTTAGTTATTTTTTTTAAAAAGGACAACTTTATATTTAATTAATATGTCGCATGCTAGAAAATAAAAAAGAAGCATACCTTGAAAAATTTGAGTTATTGAGCTCGGTAAATTGTAATCTATTTGAACATTTTCACCTCCCACATAACTGAGCGCTATAAGTAGGGCCGAAAATAATATTCCAACGGGATGAAGCCGCGCTAGAAAGGCTACAATAATTGCAGTGAAGCCATAAAATTGAGGCAGACCTGGAGTGAGCTGCCCTGCTGGACCTGATGCTTCAAATAAGCCAGCGAGTCCCGCCAAACCTCCAGAGATCAATAAGGAATACCAAACAGTCTTATTATCATCAAAACCTGCAAATTTAGCTGCTCGAGGTGCACTTCCAGAGATTTTAATTTGCATTCCAAACATATGCTTCTTTATTCCAAACCATGCTAAGAATGAGAGAAGAATGGCTACAATCAAGCCAATATGTAAGCGGGTGCTTTCCCAGATGATAGGCAGCATTGCGCTATCATGAAACATTCGACTTTCTGGAAAATTAAAGCCTGATGGATTTCTTAAAGGTCCTTGGAGCATAGCTTGTAAAAACAATACAGCGACATAAGTCAACATCAAGGTTACAAGAATTTCATTAACCTGATATTTGATACGAAGGAAGGCAGCGATACTTGCATAAAGCATTCCACCAAGTATGCCAGCTATAGCCATCAATGGTAAAAGCCAAAAGCCTTCAACATTATAGAAATACAGTCCAACGGCGCCACCCGCAATACCACCCATTACAAATTGACCTTCTGCTCCAATATTCCAAATTCCTGCTCTAAAGCCGATCGACAAACCAAGTCCAATAATCATCAATGGAGTTGCTTTGACTAGGAGCTCAGAGAAATAGTATGAATCCAGAAGAGGCTCAGCAAATAATGTGAAAAATACGCTAGAAACTGGAATATCTTCTAAGATAAAAAGGAAGATGACTAATGCAGAGAGTGCAGTAAGTGTAAGCGCAATGATTGGTGATAATATGATCATCGCTTTTGAGTTTTCTGCTCTTGGAATTAGTTTGATCATGATTTCTGACCTCCTACCATCAGCTGCGAAATTTTCTCTAGGCCATCTTTTTTCATATCGACTGCATCTGAAAGACTACCCTCTGAAAGGACATGAATTTGTTCACATAGACTTAAAATTTCATCCAAATCTTGGGAGATAATTAAAACTGCAGACCCTTGATCTGCCAGCGATATCAAAGATTGATGAATGTTGTTGGCTGACCCTGCATCAACGCCCCATGTTGGCTGAGCAACAATTACTAGCTTTGGTTTTCTAATGAGCTCCCTTCCCACCATAAATTTCTGTAAATTTCCACCAGACAGAGACTTGGCAAGCATTCTACTTGAGGGAGTTTGAACATCAAAGTCACTTATAACTTGTTCTGAAAAGCTACTAACGGCCTTCCAATCAATAACACCATTCGATGTCATCCCTTCAGACTCTGGTCGACTCAATAACATATTCTCATCAAGAGTCATATCTGGAACGGCGCCATGACCTAGTCGCTCCTCAGGAACAAAAAACATCGAAAGCTGTCTTCTTTCGTGCGAGTTTAGTGAACCAATGTCTTCGCCATCAAAGGTCAAAACATTGTCTTCAGATGACTTTTCACCTATGAGAAGTTCCATTAATTCGTCTTGCCCATTTCCCGCAACTCCTGCAATTCCAACGATACTTCCTTGTTTCATTGTTAAAGAGATATCATGCAAATGAACGCCATACATGTCTTCACTTTTACGACTTAAATTTTTAATTGAGAAGATATCTGAACCAATATTAATATTACTTCTAGCCAATTCTGTTAGTTTTTTTCCAATCATCATTTCAGCGAGCTCTTTTTGAGTGTGCTCTTGTGGAATGCAGCTTTGGACTAACTTTCCTCCTCTTAAGATTGTAGCTTCACTACAGATCTCGCGAACCTCTTCAAGTTTGTGAGAAATATATAAAATAGCACAGCCATCATCAGCAAGTTTATTAAGGGTCACAAAGAGATCGGAAACTTCCTGTGGGGTTAAAACAGAAGTGGGTTCATCCATAATCAGAAGCTTCGGATTTTGAATTAGACATCGAATAATTTCTACTCTCTGGCGCTCACCTACAGAGAGGTCTCCAACAACTTGTTGGGGATTAACATCGAGGCCATATTGCTTTGAGTATTTTAAGATCTCATCTGTAAAGTTTTCATTAAGACCCACTTTATCAAGGCCCAAGATAATGTTTTCTTCAACCGTCAGNGACTCAAATAAAGAGAAATGCTGGAACACCATTGCAATACCATTCTCTCTGGCCTCAAAAGGACTCTTTGGACTGTACTTCTCACCAGCCCATTTCATCTGACCTGCATCAGGCATCAAGGAGCCATAGATAATCTTTACTAAGGTTGATTTTCCTGCGCCATTCTCACCCAGTAGAGCGTGAATAGATGAACTTTTAATACTTAAAGAGACATCATCATTCGCCTTAAGGTCTCCATAAGATTTAGTGATATTTGAAATTTCTAATTGATACTTCATGATAATTCAGATTGTTTTTTATTTTCAATAAAATTAATCAAATCCATTGCTATTGTTATGGCAATCGAGGTGGGTGATTTTAAAAGTTTCTGTTTTTCACCAATCGGACAAGTAAATTTCTCAATTACATCCTTTGAATAATTTTTTTGAGCAAAACGATCTCTAAATTTTCTCCCCTTAATCGATGAACCAATCATACCCAAATAACTAAAGTTATTTTGAATAATCATCTTCTCACAAATTTCAAAATCAATTTGATGGCTATAAGTAATAACCAAGGTATAAATCTCATTTGGTAAATCCGCCATACTAGTCAGAAAGTCATCACAAATAATATTAATTTGAGAGGTATCACCAACATATTGATCAAACTGCTCCTGTCTATCATCGATCCAATACAACTTAATTGGAAGGTTGATTATTATGGGCATCAACGCTCTAGAGATATGGCCCGCCCCAAAGACGACCACTGGCAAAACCTCGCTCGAGTTGACTTTCTCAAGTAAAACTTGAGCCTTAGTCTCTGAGTCATCCTCAAATTCAACGATAGTTGGGCTTTGAGCGCTCTGCATCAAATTTGAAGCGCTTTCCTCTATAAAGTTTGATAATTTTTTATTACCAAGAGAGGAGTAAAAATTGTTGTTTGTGTAAATACACTTTTGAGTACTTGAGTGATTTTTTTTATCAATATCAATGATTGTTGCCAAAATAAAATCTTCGCCCTTTTTATAGAGCATGATACTTGTTCAATCCACGAATTATTATGACTTAAGTCTTCATCATCTTCTATAAAGCTTTCAAATAACACCTTAACATAGCCGCCACAACATTGCCCCAATGTTGCGCCTAGTGGATACTTGACGAGTTGCCGAGTATTCATTTTTTGACCTAACATCTCTTTAGCAAATGCAAGCGATTTAAACTCTAGATTGCCACCACCAATACTCCCAAATGAATTCTCATTCTTCGTGAAAACAATCTTGTCTCCATTCGTACATGGCGTTGAACCTTTTGTAGCAATAATGGTCAATAAAACAAACCCATTATTCAATGAAATTTCTGTTTTTACAGGGTCAAGCCAACTATCCATATCTTTCTGCTTATGACCGCTTATTCAGACTAAAAAATACTTCCTCAAAATTTGCAGGTGCATTTAGCCCTGTTTTATTTGTTTCATCTGCATTATAAATAGCATTTTTTAACGCAAGCCAGGTTGAGATAGCAAGCATAAGTGGGGGCTCACCAACTGCTTTTGATTTATGAATTGTATTTTCATGATTTGAAATATTTGGTTTAATTTTGACCTCAAAGTGTTCAGGAGTATCTCCTATTGCAGGTATTTTATAAGTTGAGGCGCCCATTGTTAGCAATGCTCCGGAATCATTCCATTTCAGTTCCTCAGAGCAAAGCCAACCCATGCCTTGAATAAACCCTCCAACTATTTGTCCCATATCAATTGCAGGATTAAGCGAGGCACCAACATCATGCAAAATATCTACTGCTAAAAGTTTGTATTCACCAGTCAAACAGTCNACTATAACCTCNCTAACGCATGCACCATATGAATAATAANAAAAAGGACGACCTTTTTGTTTAATAGCATCGAAATAAATCTTTGGGGTTTTATAGAAGCCATTACTAAATAGCTCAACTCTATTTAAATATGCTGTTGATACAAATTCGTCAAATGCTATCCTTTTCTTACCAACAGTAACAAAAGAGTCTTTAAACTCAATGTCATCATTATCTTGACCATAGAAATCTTGGGCAAAGACAGTTAAATTTTTCTTAATACGAAGGCAAGCCTCTCTAGCGGCCATTCCATTTAAATCTGAACCTGAAGAAGCAGCTGTAGGAGATGTATTGGGTACCTTTGCAGTCGAGGTTGCTGAAACCTTTACACGTTCTAAATTAACTCCAAACTCATTAGCAACAACCTGAGCAACCTTAATAAATAGACCTTGACCCATTTCAGTTCCGCCATGATTTATATATATACTGCCATCTTTATAGATATTTACCAATGCCCCTGCTTGATTCAATAACTGAGTAGTAAAAGAAATACCAAATTTAACAGGAGAGAAAGCCAATCCCTTTTTGAGATATGTATTATTCTTATTAAAATTCTTAATACTCTCTCTTCTAGCCAAATACTGACTATCCTCTATGAGCTCAGTTGTAAGCTCATTAACAATATTATCTTCAACAACTTGATCATATGGCGTGACATTATTTGTTTCCTTTTGATAATAGTTTAATTGTCTAATCTCAAGTGGATCGACACCAATATTCATAGCTATTTCTTCAATAATATTTTCTATAGCAAGCATGCCTTGAGGTCCACCAAATCCTCTAAATGCGGTATTTGAAGCAGTATTTGTTTTGCATAGGAAGCCCCTAAAAGTAGCATTTGGTAAGAAATATGCATTATCAGCATGGAATAGGGCTCTAGAGACTATTGCTTTTGACAGATCGAGTGAGTATCCACATCTTGCAGCAAGATCAACTTCAATTCCTAAAATCCTACCATCATCATCATAGCCAACTTTATAGTTCGCTTTGAAATCATGTCTCTTTCCAGTCATCAAAATATCATCTTTCCTTGAAAGCCTAGCCTTTATTGGGAGCTTAGTCTGGTTTGCAAAAATTGCACAAACGCATGCTAGCTGAGATGAATCGGTCTCTTTACCACCAAAGCCACCTCCCATTCTTCGAGTAACTACTTCAATTGCATTCTGCGGAACATCCAGAACATGTGCTACTAAATGCTGAACTTCAGTTGGATTTTGAGTAGAAGAGTGGACTACCATTTCATTATCCTCTGTTGGAATTGCAAAGGCGACCTGCCCCTCAAGGTAATAATGCTCTTGGCCTCCAATAGAAATAATGCCATCTAGCTTATTTTTTGATGAGTCAATAGCCTTATTTGAGTCTCCTGTAGAGACAATTATTGGCTCATCAAGAAAGCTTTTTTTAGCCATTGCCTGATCAATAGTTACAACTGCCTCAAGCTCTTTTACATCTGTGGTAATTAGCAGTGCCGCTGCTCTTGCATTTTCATGACTATCAGCCAAGACAGCAGCGATTGCTTGACCATAAAATAAAACCTCTTCATCAGCTAAAATAGGCTCATCATGTTTAATTGCCCCTATGTAAAGATTTTCTATGTCTTTTGCTAAGAGAATACTATGAACACCCTCAGCCTCCTTAGCGCTTGAAATATCAATCTTATTTATTTTTCCATGAGCGACCTCACTTAATGCAAAGGCGACATGAAGAGTACCTTTTGGAGCTGGCATATCATCAATATAAGCCGCACTTCCTTGGACATGCATATGAGCACTATCATGAGCAATAGATTCGCCAATTATTGAGCTTTTAAGCTGAGAAGAATTTTTGGTGCTTTTATTAATTTGTCCTTACTCCCTAAATTAATTTAAATGAGTATATTCAGCAAGATTTTCGATTGACTCACCTAAATACATCAAAATAGTTTTTTTAACTAAGTTTGCAGAAACTTGCAATCGATATTCTGAAGACGCCCTTACATCAGTAAAAGGAGAAAATTCTTCATTTAAAACCTTATAAGATAATGAAGCTATATCGTCATTTTGCCAATGCTTTAATAAAAAATCTTCAAGTTTTTTTGATCTTTGAGGGATACCTGACATACCGCCAAAGGCTATCTTAAATGATTCTGGTTTATTGTTCTTAGATGAAATATTGATTGCCATACATACAGCTGAAATATCATCCTCATATCTTTTCGACATTTTATGAGTTATGAGTTGCTGATTACCATTTGGCTTAGGAATGATAATACTTTCAATAAATTCACCTTGTTGAATAACTGTTTTTTTATATGTAATAAAAAAATCTTCAAGATTTATTATTCGGCTATCAGCACCCTTTCTAAGCTTTAATTTTGCATCTAAAGCAATCAAAACTGGAGGCATATCTCCAATAGGTGAAGCATTAGCTATATTACCTCCAATAGTGGCCCAATTCTTAATTGGTAATGAAGCAAAACGTTGCAAAAAAGCCGCTAAGTCAGGCCAATTACTTATGAGACAAGAAGCGGCATCTTCATAACTAACTGCAGCTCCAATTTCTATCTCATTAGCACCATCTTTAATCTCTTTCAATTCAATAACCTTGTTAACGCTTACAATATGAGAGAATTCTTTCATTGACTGGGTAATTTCAAGGCTAAGGTCAGTTCCAGCAGCAATAATATTAGTTGATGTATTATTAATAAGAATATTAGAGAGCTCATCTATTGTTGAAGGAGCATCATATTTAATTGTTTTATTGCTCTTTTTAAAACTTAGACTTATATGCTCAGGATTATTTAATTTCCCTAAGATATCAGTAATTTGCTTCTTATTTTTTTTATAGTAGTCTAGAGGCTCATCATTTTTGTTATCAAACATTGAAAATGCTGCTGCAATTATTGGCTTGTAGCCTGTACATCTGCACAAATTGCCTGATAGTGCTTCGTTTATTTGATGAAGATTTACAGAATTTTTATTTTGATATAAAGCAAATAAGGACATGACAAATCCAGGTGTACAAAATCCGCACTGTGAACCATTTTCTAGCACCATAGCCTTTTGAGAGGGATGGAGCTTATCATCCTCCATTAAGCCCTCAACAGTAACTAAATGCTTACCAACCAAACCATAGGCTAGCGCCATACATGTATTTATACTCTTGTACTCGATCTTACTAGTCTTATTACTTGTAACAATTTCACCAATAACAGCAGTACAAGCCCCACAATCTCCTGAACCACAGCCTTCCTTTGTGCCTACAAGCTGATTACTTCTTAACCACTCCAGAACAGTAGTATTGGGATTAATTAAACCAAGATCAGTTGGTGAAGAGTTTTGATTAAGCAAAAAATACATTAGCTTCCTCGATATGTTGAATAACTATAAGGAGAAATTAAAAGTGGCACATGGTAATTTTCACTTTTTTCACTAATACTAAAACGAATAATGACATCTTTTAAAAAAGGACAATTTATATTTTTTGCTTCAAAATAATCATTAACTATAAATTCAAGCTCATAACAGCCCTCATCAAACTCTTCTTCTGACAGCAAAGGTTTATCACATCGACCATCTGTATTAGTTTTTGTTGATTTAATATGGGTTGAGCTTGTACCATCTCTTCGATATAAATTTATAACCACATCACTTGCAGGAATGCCTGCCGAAGTATCTAATATATGAGTTGTTAGTTGTCCCATTATGCTTCCTTTTTTTTGTAAATATTTTGACCCAGAATATAGACCTCTTTAATTAGTCTATCATCTCCAAGGGTCATCAAATTAAACAATATATCGCTAATATTATTTGAGGTTTCAAGTTTGTTCTTTATTAATTCTGTGGCCTTTAAATCAATGACAATAAAATCTGCCTCCTTATTAGAATCAAAATTACCAATATGATCTTCCATATTAAGTACTTTAGCAGCAGCTAGTGTTGTCAGATAAAAGGCTTTAACAGGATCTAAGTTATAGTCATTTAACCGACATATTTTGTAAGCTTCATTCATAACCTGAAACATTGAAAAGCTATCACCCCCTCCAACATCTGAAGCGAGTGCAAAATCTATTCCAAAGGCTTCTAATTTATCAACCTCAAATAAACCACTTCCAAGAAATAAATTGGATCTTGGGCATAGCGAAACTTTAGAACCCGAATCAGCAATACGTTTATATTCTTCATCAGTATTATAAATACAATGACCAAAAACTGAATTAGTGCCAGATAAATTAAAGCTGTCGTAGACATCAAAATAGTTTTTTGAATCTGGGAAGAGTTCTTTTACCCACTCAATTTCGTCAATATTTTCATTCAAATGTGTTTGCATGAGCAAACCTTTATTTCCATTAGTATCTGAATACTCATCCAACAATTTAGCTGCCTGCTTAAGTTGTTCAGAAGAAGATGTAGGAGCAAATCTAGGGGTAACTGCATAACTCATTCGTCCCTTATTGTGCCATTTTTCAATAAGCTCTTTTGAATCAAAATAACTATCATCTGAATTGTCGCAAAGGCCTTCTGGAGCATTTCTATCCATCATCACTTTACCAGCAATCATTCTGAGATTTTTCTTTTCAGCAGCAGTAAAAAAAATGTCTACAGATTGCTTGTATGAAGTACAGAAAGTCATTGCTGTAGTGGTACCATTTTTAATGAGCTCATCAAGAAATAAATCTGCAACTGTAGACGCATAAGCCTCATCACAAAATTTTTGTTCTTCAATGAAAGTGTATTTATTAAGCCAGTCTAAAAGACTCGTTCCATATGAAGCTATGACTTTGTACTGAGGGTAATGCACATGAGTATCAATGAAGCCAGGCATTATTAAACTATCCTTAAAATGATTTGATGAATTTGCATTTGGCCACTTAGAAAAAAGTTCATTAAAGGCACCAACTTCAACAATTTTTCCCGAATCAACATCAACAACCATTAGGCCATCCTCTATATAGATTGGCTCTACCTCTCCCCCACTCTCAAAACAGTGGTAAATTGACCCTCGATAGTGATTGTATTCAATCATTAATTTGCCTCAATCCAAATCCCTAATTTCTCTCTCTCTTCATCGGTCATATTTGTAGTGTTAATTATTGGCATAGCTTTAGATAAAACTGCTTGCTTATATATCTGATTCTTATGGGTAATAATATTTTCTTGAGTATCAAGCATTATGCCATTTGGCGCAATTGCAAATGCCTTGTTTGAAGGTTCTGCAGCGTGACAACTTACGCAGTGTTTTTCAATAATGATTTGAGCTTCAGCAATAGTTACTATTTCTTTATTCTGATTTTGATCTTTACTTTGTGATGGAGCCAAAACATAAATTAAAGCTAATGTTGATAATACAATTATGGCAATTAAGCTATTTTTTGCTTTACCAACTCCCCTTAAATTAAAGTAATGACGTACCATCACTAAAATCCCAATGACAGCGATTAATACCAACCAACCATAATCACCACTATAAATCGTTGGATAATGTCCACTAATCATCATAAATAAAACTGGCAAGGTGAAATAGTTATTATGTCGAGAGCGAAGATATCCTGTTTTTCCAAGCTCTAAACTAACTTCTGTGGCGTTTTCACAAGCATCAACCAGCTTTTTTTGAACTGGAATAATCACAAAAAAAACATTTGCGACCATAACCGTTCCAACCATAGCGCCAATTTGCATGTAAACCGCTCTGGGATTAAAAATATTACTATAGAAATATGAAAAAAATGAAATCACTATAAATATGATTGCTATAAAAATTGCTGACTTATTAACCAATCTTGACTTACATAAGATGTCATATATAAGCCAAAAAAGTAACAAGCCTAATAAGCTCAACCCAATGCCATTTATTGCAGATATTGAGCTATCAGTAGCTAATAAATAGGTACTAGCATTAAAATAATATATAACTGAGAGAAGCGAAATTCCTGATAGCCAAGTAACGTACGCTTCCCACTTAAACCAATGCAATGGCTCTGGAAGGGTTTGAGGATATTTCTTGTATTTTTCTAGATGATAAAAGCCACCACCATGAACTGCCCATAGATTTCCAGCTATTTCATCTCTATTATTTAATCGATCAAGTTTATTTTCAAGCCAGTTAAAATAGAATGACGCCCCAATCCAAGCTATACCAGCAATTACATGGAGAAGTTTTAAAGCTAAATTAAGCCAATCCATTAGATATATTTGCATCATAAGTTAAACTCCAACACCACATTAATGTCATCAATAGAGACTTCTTCGCACTGCTCAATAGTATCAAATTCCTCATTATGTTTTCTGTCAATCACAATAAATTGTGAATTATCATTAATACTTATGAGTGGAAAATGCCAAACACCTCGTGAATAATTTATTCCTTGCTGCCCATTCGTAATAAAGGCCCTCAAGTTTTCAATGATAGGGCTCTGCGAAGGTGGCGCAACAACTACTATAAAAGGAGAAGAGTGCCTTGGTATGAAAGTTTGGCTAAAGTAAGGATGTTTTTCTAACATTGAAATATGCAGCGGAAATCTCCTACTCTTTGCGACAAATATATGAACACTCGTTTGACCTTTTTCCTCTAAAGTATCAAGAGTTGCGATATCTGAAAATTTTTGAGCAAAGCCATCATTGATTGTTCTGGACTCTTTACTTTCAATTGAAACGACCTCTCCAAAATCGGAAAAATTTTCAGAAGTTAATTTTTCTGGAATAAGTTTTATATTTTGCATAGTTAAATAAATTTACCAATAAATTTTAATCGAGCGATTCCACCATCCGGATAGATATCAACTCGGACATGTGTAAAGGGTTCGTTGTGCAAAATGTCTTTCATACCAAAAGTATGGATTTGATTCATCCCTAGTTTTTTTCTTTCCAGTAGCTTGGTCCAAGACTTACTACTTTCTATAATGCTAGCGTCTTCTTGATCAGAAATATTCGCTGTGGAAAGTGAAAATGTATGTGGAAAGTTACCCTTAAAAAATTTAGTGTCTACAATGATTTCCTCGACCTGAGCAGGCTTTGAAAGTGCGAGAACACCCCAGTCGTTTCCTGGCTTTCTTCTCCTTCTAGTTTCCCAGCCATCAGCCATGCTTAATGGCTCATGTTTTTCTAATACATTGCTTAAGCAGCCAAAGTGCTCATCGTTTGCATATAAAGCTCTAGCACCACTCTCTTTAGACAGAACGTTAATACCCTCAAAATTTGAGTCTCTCTCATCCTCCNAGAACTCACCATAAACTCTGAGTCTTGCAATACCTCCATCAGGGTGAAGTGTAATTTTTAAATGGGTAATTGGATTATTTGCTGCACATTCAAAACGGTTATGAGAATCACCCTTAATTTCTTTTTTGCCTAGAAGATCAAACCATTCTGTGACTGCACTACTGTCTACAACGAGATCATCGGTTGTACCGCCAGGAACAGAGCATCCCTGAATTGAAATTCCTGGAGCAAAATTTCCCGTGAAGTGGGTTGTATCAACATTAAAACCTTTGACAGATGCTTTCTTACCTAAACGAATAAAGCAAAAGTCATCCTTACCATCCCTTCTTCTTCGACTTTCCCATCCGTCCATCCATTTGCCATTGTCATCATACTTATCATCAATCCAAACTGGGTCGCTCGGTTGGAGCATACGAGAAGAGTCAGCAAAGAATTCATCACTACAATAAATGACTTTAGCCCCAGTATCTGAGCAAGCAACATCGATGAGTTCTTTATATTCCATAAATCTCCTTAATTCTAAGCCAAGCTATCTTATTAATTTCAACTAAAGCATTTGTCCTTTCTTCATCTCTAGAGTTATTCTTGCGCTCCAAAAAGGTCGAGATAATTTCGGNTTTATTTTTTTCTTTAACAGCCATAATAAAAGGAAAGTCGAACTTTGAAAAATACTCCTCATTGAGCTTTTCAAAAAGTTTAATTTCATCATCAGTGCAGTCACTGAGTCCTGCAGATTTTTGCTCAGTTGTAGAGAAATCTGTCAGCTCATTGTTTTGCGCTTTTTTACCGGCCAATAGTGGATGTGCAGTAATCAGATCGTCCTGCATATTGTTATCCGATGAGAGCATAATTTCAGACAATATAGCATGAAATTTTTCAAGGTTGTTATATTTCTCATTCAAAGCTACGAGCTCTAAAGACTGCTCTACAAACCAAGGCGAATGCTCGTAAAGGTTTTCAAAAGTCTTTAGGTACTTTTCTGAGGAGTATGATGCTAAATCAGATGGTAGTTTCATAATCTTAAATCTAAAAATTGTTATACCAATGGTCTGCAATATCTCTTCTAGAGCACAACCAAACATTATCAAAAGTTTTAATATATTCTAAAAATCTTCTCATGGCCATAATCCTCCCAGGCCTTCCCAGTATTCTTGCATGCATCCCGACCGACATCATTTTAGGGCTAGTCTCTCCTTCTTTATATAAAGCATCAAAGCTATCTTTCAAATAATTAAAAAATTGATCACCTGAATTAAAGCCTTGGGGCGATGCAAACCTCATATCATTTACATCTAAGGTATATGGAATGATTAAGTGCTTCTTTTCAGTGTCAAAGCTATTTGCCCAATAAGGTAAATCATCGTCATAAGAGTCGCTGTCATAGAGAAATCCACCCTCTTCAATAATTAGCCTCCTTGTATTTGGGCTATTTCTTCCTGTATACCATCCTTCGGGTCTCTTTCCTAAGAACTCTGTCAGCATTGAAATACAATCTTTGATGTGATCTCGTTCAGTATTTTCATCAACATACTGGTAGTCTATCCAGCGAAAACCATGGGCACAAATATCATAATTATGCTCAACTAAATAATTAGCTAATTCTTTATTTCTAGCTATNGCAAGAGCCACAGCAAAAACAGTAATTGGGATATCAAACTCTTTAAAAAGTCGAAGTATTCTCCAAACTCCGGCCCTTGATCCGTATTCATAGATCGATTCCATACTCATATGTCTGACACCTTCATATGGCTTTGCGCCAACGATTTCAGAGAGAAAGGCTTCGGAAGCATTATCACCATGAAGTATGCAATTTTCACCACCCTCCTCATAGTTAAGAACAAACTGAACGGCTACTTTTGCATTATTAGGCCACTTTGGGTTGATAGAGTTTTGCCCATATCCAGTCATATCGCGTGGATAACTATTAAGACTCTGAATGATCTTTTTATTCATAATAATTTTAACTATAAATGACTATATAAGCTTCAAAATGCATTAATTATATGCCTAAATTTGATATCGATTATTGTAAACATTCATTTATTAGAATTCAAATAATTGATAAAAAATAATTAACAAACATGGCTGAAAGATACTAANNATCAAAGAATAAAAAATATATCAATTTTTTTTTGACAAAGACCTCCTTCCAGAATAGAATATTGACAACTCGGGAATTTATTTTCTATATACTTTAAACTAAACTTGAGTTAAATATTAAAGATGTCTTANCTGTCTTTTTTTTAATGACGGTTTTTCTTTCTATTTATAAATGAGATTAATAACTAAGGAGAGTACACAATGAAAAACATGAAACGTTCACATTTGAGTGGATTGATCAAAAAAACTGGCTTAGCGGTCATTGCTTCTACGTTTCTTTTAGCAGCACCGATAGCTCAAGCTGATGGACATGTTAAACCAGCGGTTGTTTATGATACTGCCGGTAAGAATGACAAGTCTTTTAACGAGGCTGTTTTTAATGGTATTACTAGATTCATGAATGATACTGGAATAGCTGTTACTGAACTTGAACCAACTAACGAAGCCATGATGGAGCAAAGTCTTAAGAAATTTGCTCAACGTGGTTATTCACCAGTTGTTGCTGTAGGTTTTACTATGGCTAATGCGGTTGCTGCTGCAGCTGCTGAATATCCGGATACTCAGTTCACTATTATTGATGGTGTCGTTGACGCTCCAAATGTTCAAAACGTTATCTATAAAGAGCACGAAGGTTCTTTCCTAGTTGGTGTTATGGCTGCTATGGCTTCAAACTCAGGAACTGTTGGATTTGTTGGTGGAATGGANATTCCATTAATTAGTCGTTTTGAGTGTGGCTATAAGCAAGGTGTTGCACATGCTGACAGCTCAATGAATGTTTTAGCTCAGATGACTGGCTCTACACCTGCTGCATGGGGTAACCCAACTAAGGGTGGTGAAATTACTCGTAGCCAAGTTGAAAATGGNGCTGACGTAGTTTATGCTGCTGCTGGTGGAACTGGTATTGGTGTATATCAAACTGCTGCAGATATGGGTGTTTTAGCGATTGGTGTTGACTCAAACCAAAACTATATGCAACCAGGAACTATGCTTACTTCTATGTATAAGAAGGTAGGATTAGCTGCTTATAACAGTTTTGCAGCTGCTGTTGCTGGTAACTGGGAAGCTGGTTTTAGTGTTAACGGTGTTGCAGAAGACGGCGTTGGTGCTGCAATGGACGAGTATAACGCAGACCTAGTTTCTGCTGATATGCTTGCTGCTGTTGATGCTGCTAGAGCCGCAATTATTTCTGGTGACATCGTAGTNCATGACTACATGAGTGATAATAGCTGCCCTCTATAAAGAGTAGCTTTTTTATCCTATAAACATCCGGCCCAAAAGGCCGGATGTTTTTTTTTAACTTTAATATGTGATTTTTGTAAGACTATATATTAAAGTTTTAAACGCTTACAACTATAATGAATCTATTTATCGGTTAAAAAATATCTATGGCTAAGTCAAATATTGCTATTGAACTTATAAATGTAGATAAACATTTCGGAGCTGTTCACGCTAACGATAAGGTTAACTTGAGCGTTGAATCTGGCTCAATTCATGGAATTGTGGGAGAGAACGGTGCCGGTAAATCTACACTGATGAGTATCCTATATGGTTTCTATCAGGCAGACTCTGGCCAAATTAAAGTCTTTGACAAAGACTTTAGAGCTACAAGCTCAAAGCAATCTATCGAAGCAGGAATTGGGATGGTCCATCAGCACTTTATGCTTGTGGATAACTTTACAGTACTAGAGAATGTAGTTCTTGGTAGTGAAGGTGGCGCCCTAATAACTGAAAGTCTCTCCAATGCTAGAATTGAGTTAACTAGGCTAGCTAAGGAATATGGATTGGAAGTTGAACTTGATATTGCTGTAGAAGAGCTCTCAGTTGGAATGCAGCAACGAGTTGAAATACTTAAAGGGCTTTATAAGGGTGCTAAAGTACTCATTTTGGATGAGCCGACTGGTGTTTTAACGCCTCAAGAGTCTGATGAATTATTCCGAATATTTGAGGCACTCAAAAATCAAGGCGTCACTATCATATTGATCACTCATAAGTTGCGTGAAATAATGAGCATTACTGATCACGTTTCAGTCATGCGTGCAGGAAAAATGGTTGCACATCGCGAAACAAATAAAACCAACCCTGAAGAACTTGCAGAGCTAATGATTGGTAGAAAAGTTTTACTTAATATTGAGAAATCTAAAGCCAAAATAGGCAGCCCTGTCCTCACAGCAAAGAACCTTGAAATTAAAAATGAGCAAGGCTTAAAACGTGTATCCAATATTAGCTTTGAAGCTCGTTCCGGTGAAATATTAGGCATTGCTGGTGTTACTGGCAACGGCCAGGGAACACTTTTAAAAGCTTTAGCGGGAATTCTTCCGATCTCTAAAGGTTCAATTGAAATTATGGGGGAGACGATCTCCTCTAGTAATAAACTAAACCCTGAACAACTTCGAAATTTAGGTGTTGCTCATGTTCCTGAAGATCGTCAAAGAATGGGAATGATTTCTGAATTCACTGCAAGTGAAACTGCTCTTTTGGGCTACCATAATGACAAAAATATTAACCAGGGAGTTTGGTTGAAACGAGCCTCAGTTAAAGCAAACTGCGAATCCTTGATGAAGGCCTTTGATGTGAGACCAAGCAATCCAAACCTTATGTCGTCAAATTTCTCAGGTGGAAACCAGCAAAAACTCATTTTAGCCAGAGAGTTTGAGAGAGACCCTGAAGTTCTAATTATTGGTCAGCCTACGAGGGGTGTTGACATTGGTGCCATTGAATTCATTAGAAAACGAATCATCGAAATGAGAGATGCTGGAAAAGCTATTATCTTAATCTCTGTTGAGTTAGAAGAAATCATGTCGCTCAGTGATCGAATTATTGTAATGTGTGATGGAGAAATTACTGGGACAGTTAACGGTGCAGATGCTGATGAAGCGACGCTAGGCATGATGATGGCTAATGCCCTTGAAACTGAAGAAGAAATGAAAGGAGCTCAGCTATGAATCGTGAGAGACGCCTGTCATGGATTAATGGCCTCCTACTGCCACTACTCAATGTCTTGACGGCCTTTTTAGCAACTGCCGTGGTATTTCTTTTAATCGGAGTTGATCCAATCGAGGCAACTAAGATATTAATTTATGGAGCGCTTGGCTACGATGAAGGTTTAGGTTATACGCTTTATTATGCTACCAATTTTGTTTTTACTGGTTTAGCTGTTGCGGTTGCTTTTCATGCTGGATTGTTCAATATTGGTGGTGAGGGCCAAGCCTATGTTGGAGGTCTTGGAACTGCTTTAGTAGCGCTTTATCTTAATCCAGCCTTAAGTGCCTGGATTGTCATCCCTTTAGCGATATCTGGTGGCTTATTATTTGGCGCCCTATGGGCTATTATTCCAGCTTATTTGCAGGCGTATCGTGGCAGTCATATTGTTATTACAACCATTATGTTTAACTTTTTAGCTTCAGCGTTGATGGTCTATGTTCTTGTCAATGTTTTAAGAGAAGTTGGAGATGTCACCTGAAAGTGGTGACTTTATTAAAGCTTCATGGCTCCCTTTTGTTCATGATATTTTTGCTAGTTTTGGTTACAAGATTGCTAAATCCCCCCTTAATTTATCGATTCTTGTTGCTTTATTTTTCTCAGGGTTGGTTTGGTTTTTCCTTTGGCATACTCGCTGGGGTTTTGCAATTCGTGCTGTCGGCAA
>JGI26112J46591_1000099_pt1 | contig 18966 bp, 20 predicted proteins | sample AOAMet1_08_M0_20_2_FD_46591 | JGI IMG/M metagenome (IMG submission 46591)
CTTCACTGATACTCAAAGCTTGTTTCTACGTTCAAGAGCAAACTCAATTGAGGGTGGAACATCAGAAATTATGCGAAATATTATTGCGGAACGTGTTCTAGGATTACCCGGAGAACAAAAGCTAGACAAAGACAAGCCATGGAAAGATATTCCTCGCTCTTAGTTTTTGATAATTAAACAAAAATTTCCATTTTTACAATGAACTTCTATTTTATTTCTTAAAGTTATGTTTCTTAGTGTTCTGGAAGATCCATACGGGATGTTTTCATTTAAAATATCCCATTTAGAACCTTTAATAGTTAAGCTATCTAAATCAGAAAGTGGAAGTATGCTAAAAACTTTATTTTTCTCAACTTCCACAACCATCTGAGTATTAAAAAAAATGTTTTCTACTCTTGTTATCCATTTAATAATTCCATGGTGTTTAAATGATGAAAGCTTTAAAAAATTAGAAAATAAATGATCTAATTCCTTACCTTCACCACCGATGACAGTTATTGATTCAACATTTAATTCTTTCGTTGTTTCTAGGGCAAGTTCTAAATCTGTTTTATCCTTATCTACACTGAATGATAATATTTTGGCACCATCTCGTTCCGCACGTTTTTTTGTTCCACTTTTTATTGAATCTAAATCTCCAATAATATGAGTGGGTATAAAAAATAACTTGTATAGAAACTCAGTGCCTCCATCCACTCCAAAAATATAATCATAACTCTTATTAAGTTGATTTCTATCAACTGAACATTCTCCATTAAGCGAAATTAAAATATTACTCATACTTACTGAAGGTTATCATAGATTAGGTCTCAATAATTGGTGATGCTATTTCAAGTGAAGTTTCCAAAGCTTTCATTACATTAGATTTACTCTCACCTTGAGAGAATACAAATCCTAGATATTTTTCTCCATTAGGAGGCATTTCTAGATATGTATTTTTTGATACGGTTATTTCTACAGCTGATACATTCTCAATCTCCATAATTTCTTCATTATTTATGGACACGAACTTTCCAGTTTTTGGCACAGGTAACATTAAAACACCAACATATTTATTTAGTAATTCTAATTTTTTAAAAGTTCCTGTACTAAATGCAAATAGTATAAGTTCTTCTAGTGACTGCTTAAATAGGCCAAAGCTTAAACACCTTGAGCAGAGACCACCTATCATTCTTGGATTTATTTCAATGATAAATATATCATTATTTATTACTTTAAACTCAGCATGAATTGGTCCATTTGTTAAGCCAATTTCTTTACATGCCATTTGAATTTTATCTTTCACCTCATCAATAATTTCTTCATCTAAATTACTAGGAGTCATGTATATTGATTCCTCAAAGAAAGGTTCAACAAAAACTAGTGGTTTTTCGAAAACTACAAAATTTGATAGTTCTGAATTTATAAGCATACCCTCATATGCATATTCATCACCCTCAATAAATTCTTCAATAACTAGTTCATCTCGCTTGCAATCTTTAATGATATTTTTGACTAACAACGAATTTATATTCTCAGTAGAAATCTTTATAACTTTGTTACTTGCAGTGCCTTTAGTAGGTTTTAGTACTCCTATTTTTGATGTAGCAATAAAATTTTCAATGTCAGTAATATTATTTACATATTGATTTTCAATTCTTATATCAGTAATTTCATTGAAAATATTACGAGACTTATATTTATCCATAGCTAAATTCACTGAGTCAAAGTTATTGCCAGTTGCATTTAACAAATCACTTAATCTAGAGGCATATCTCAATGAAGAGTGGTCTACAGGTAAAACGTGTGTTATGTCATATAGCTTTTCAAGTAATTGTTGCGGAACATCTAAGGAAAAATCTGAAATAAAAATATTGTCAGTTAACTTTTCTGAAATCTGTTGACTATCAGTAATAATAGAAAACGGAATATTTAATTTCTTAGCTGCTTTTACAAAGTCATTAGATTTGTAACTGAGCTCAGGTATAACCAGCAATACTTTTTTCATTTATTTTACACAATCCACAATTTCACTATCATTATTATATGACAGATTTTAAATTTGATATAGGTGAGAAAGCAATTGCTAAAATTCTTGAAATTAAAGAACAAGAACCTGGTGATAATGATTATGCTTTATTTTTACAAATTGACGGAGTTCAGGGAAATCAATACACCTATGATCTTAGTTTTTTAGATTTAGAACAAGCTAGATCTGACGATAAACGTCTTGAGTTTGGAGAATTAGTAGTAATTATCGCTTCCAAAGATCTAGATAAATTTGATAATTCCAAATTAGAGCTTTCAGATGATCCTGCGGCTCCTGGTCTTACAATGGATAATCCGAACACACCAAGTCCAGAAATTTTTGGTAATCCAGATGAAATGCCTGAGTTAACAGGTGAACTTGCTGAAAAAGTTCAAACAGTATTAGAGTCTCAAATTAACCCAGCAATTGCCTCTCATGGTGGAGTCGCACAATTAGTTGGGGTAGAGGGACAAGATATTTACCTAAAACTTGGTGGTGGATGTCAAGGTTGTGGAATGGCTCAAGTGACTTTAACTCAAGGCATTGAAACATCATTGAGGGAGGCTATCCCTGAGATAGGAAATATTATTGATGCAACAGATCACGCTTCAGGAGACAACCCTTACTTTGAATCTGCCAAAAAGTAATTAAAATTTAATTACAGTTTTACCTATATTTTTTCTATTTAGAAAGTTATCCATTGCAGTAGAGACTTCTTGAATTGAGTAAACATTTTTAGGGTTAATATTTAGTTTTCCCTCATTGATAAATCCTATTAATTCTTTAAAGTCCTCTGCTGTTTCTTTTGGAGAAGTTTGTGTCCATCTTCCCCACCAAACTCCAACTATCGACACACCTTTAACTAGTGTTATATTCAATGGAATTTTTGGAATTTCACCTTGGGCAAAACCAATTACAAGAAGCCTTCCATTCCAAGCCGTTGCACGCAACGCTTCTTCAGAAACGTTACCACCAACAGGGTCAACTACAATGTCTACACCTTTTCCACCAGTAAGTTTTTTAGCTGACTCTTTAAGATTTTCTTTGTCGTAGCGTATTACATGATCTACACCTAAGCTTTTAACGTACTCTTCCTTTTCACTTGAACCAACTGCCGCTATGGTCGTCAGTCCTAATATTTTACCTAATTGTATAGAGGCAGTGCCAACTCCACCAGATGCACCTAGTATTAAAAGTGTTTCGCCGCTTGTTGCTTTTGCACGTCTTTTAAGGGCATAATAAGTTGTGCCGTAATTTATTGGAAGACTTGCTCCTGCCAATGAATTAATGTTGTCTGAAATTGGAATAACGAGTTTTTTATTTATACATACATACTCAGAAAAACCACCTATCTCTGGTAGGCCAATAACTTTCATACCTTTTTTTAGGTCAACATCCTTACCTACTTGCTCAACATATCCACAAACCTCATTACCAGGAGTAAATGGTGGTTCAACAACTACCTGATATTTTCCTTGGACTAAAAGAGCATCTGGATAATTCACACCTGCAGCATCTACCTTTACAAGGACTTCGTCATCATGAGGGTTTGGAATATCAACTTCCTTAATCTCAAGTAATTTCGGATCTCCTAATTTTGTACATACCACCGATTTCATAGTTTTTTCCTCTCATTTACTCCAGATAAGTTTTTAGCAAAATCTTTTTTCTGCTCCATATCAACCCCACGTCTAATTTGCACTCTTTGGGCTTGAGGAGAACCTGCACCATGTAAAGATTCAGTCAGGTATGCAACAGCATTTCTGCCAAGGGTCATATTTTCGATTAATCTGAGTATCTTAACTCTATCTTCAGCATTGATATCTTTTTTACCTTTTAAATATTTTTTTAAGTCAGATGACATTACACCTTCATTGAAGTCCATACCAGAAGGCATTGATCCTACCAAACCACCAGCAAGATCTTGAGCTAATCTTCCTATCTCAAAGGTTTCTTTCGTAACATGTTGTTTGCAAACGTTTGCTAATAAATCATCATTAATAAAGTTCCCTGATTTTGTTAATTTTCCTTGAAGAGATGAAGCAATACCAGTAGCGTAGATCGTTTCATTGAGTTTATTCATCTCTACAATTTTGTCTTTGATATGTGATGCTTCCTCTACACCGTTATATTCAGCAATTGTTGCAGCTGCTCCAATCAGTACATCACCTACCCCTGCCTTACAAACATAAGACCTGCGGTGGTATGTTGTAAATCTTTCAACAAGCATCGATGCAAAGTCATATTCACCATCCATGAATATGTATTCATTAGGTATAAATACATTATCAAAAATTACCATTGCTTCCTGACCTGCGTAATACTTATTTCCCACGTCATACTCACCAGGCTCCATACTTCTTGTATCACATGATTGTCTACCATAAATATATGTTATCCCCTCAGCATCAACAGGTATTGCTCCAACAATTGCATAATCCTTATCTTTATCTGTCAATCTAAGAGTTGGCATAACAACCATCCAGTGTGAATTTATGCAGCCTGTCTGGTGAGCCTTAGCTCCCTTAACGAAAACACCTTTTTCATTTCTATCTACTACACGAAGATACAAATCTTCATCTTCCTGCTCGTGTGGCAATTTAGACCTGTCTCCTTTAACGTCAGTCATAGCTCCACCAACAATAAGGTTGGATTTATGCATCTCAGTTAAAAACTCAACAAAATTGCTGTGATAGTGTGTTTTATTTTCTTCATCGATTTCAAATGTAACAGAATGTAATGCATTAAAAGCATCCATGCCTACGCATCTTTGAAAGCATGTACCAGTAAGTTGACCAAGTTTTCTTTGCATTTTATTCTGCATAAATAAATCTTCGCTACTCTCTGCAATGTGAAGAAATCTATTTATAGATTCACCTGTGTAGGGTGATTTTACAGAGGCCAATTCTGGTTCTCTAACAGCAAGTTCATAAGTTTCCGCCATAGCTTCAACACTAGGTTTTATTATTGGATGATTAATAGGATCTTCAACAAGTTCACCCATAAGGTATATTTTTAAATTTCTATCTGATATTGATTTTATGTAAGAATTCTTATCAAAAATTTTCTCCATACAATAGTATAAAGGTTCATCCAAAAATGAAAAAATCTAATTGTCTATTTATGAGTATATGTTGTTTGTTTTAATCTAGATTACTTCAAATAATCCTGCAGCACCCATTCCACCACCGACACACATAGTGACTACAACAAACTTAGCATTTCTTCTTTTTCCCTCAATAAGAGCATGCATTGTCATTCTTGCACCAGTCATCCCATAAGGGTGTCCGATGGAGATAGAACCTCCATTTACATTATAAATATTTGGATCAATTCCTAATTCATCTCTGCAATAAAGAGCTTGAACAGCAAACGCTTCATTCAATTCCCATAGGCCAATATCGTCAACTGAGAGATTAAATTTACTTAATAAATTTGGTACCGCAAGTACAGGACCTATACCCATTTCTTCTGGAGCTAGTGCTGATACAGTCATTCCTCTGTAGTATCCAAGTGGATTAAGACCTTTTTCTTCTGCTTGTTTAGCTTCCATCATGACTACAGATGCAGAACCATCTGATAGTTGAGATGCGTTACCAGCTGAAATGAACTTACCTTCGCCATATACTGCAGGAAGTGATGAGAGACCCTCCAATGTAGTTTGAGGTCTATTACCTTCATCTTTTTTAAGTTCAACAGTTTCTTCAGTGATTTCTCCAGTTTCTTTATTTTTGACTAGTTTTGTTGATGTCGTGGCAATGATTTCATCATCAAATTTTCCAGCTTCTTGGGCAGCTGCTGTTCTCATTTGACTCTCTAAAGAATATTCATCTTGAGCTTCTCTTGAAACATTGTATTTTTCTGCAACATAGTCTGCAGTTTCTATCATTGGCATGTACGCATTTTGTTGCATATCTAAAACTAAGGGGTCGGAATCTAACCTGAAGTCAGCTGTTTGTACAAGTGAAATAGATTCAATTCCTCCTGCAACAACAACATCCATATTATCTGTAATGATTTGTTTTGCTCCAGTTGCAATTGCCATAAGTCCAGATGAGCACTGTCTGTCAATTGTCATACCCGGTACTGAATGTGGCAAACCAGCTGCCATTCCACTTAATCGTCCAATATTTAATGCTTGAGTGCCTTGTTGTTGCGCACAGCCCATAATTACATCTTCTACTTCTGAAGCTTCTATACCAGCTCGTGAAATTGCTTCTTTAATAGAATATGAACCTAGGGTAGGAGCACCTGTATTATTGTATGCTCCTCGATAAGCTTTACCAATTGGTGTCCTTGCTGCTGATACTATGACTGCTTCTCTCATAAATTACTCCTTAAATTGTTTTTTTATTCTTTTACTATGTACAAAGTTAATGTTTCAATAACTGCTGCTGGTTTCTCAACCCCTTCAATTTCAATAGTTACTGTAGTTTTCACTAACCATCTTCCATTTTTTTTATATTGTGCATCAGTCAAGATGAATCTGCCTCTTATTTTACTATCTACAGGTACAGCTTCCATAAATCGAACTTTATCTGACCCATAATTTACGGCTGTTTGCATTTCTGCAGGCATAAACCCTGATGTTGCTGACATATAGGAAACCAAACTCAATGTTAAAAAACCATGTGCAATTGTTGTATCCCATGGTGTAGGGGCTGATTTAGCTAGTTCTGGATCTACGTGTATAAATTGATGATCGTTTGTTGCATCTGCAAACTGATTAATTCGTTCTTGTGTAATTTCTATCCACTCGGAAAGGCCTATTTCTTCACCAATATGGTTTTCAAGTTCTGTTGCTGGAATAACTTTCATAAAATCTCCTTCAATAGATTTATATTAGATGCTTTTTTGGCAAAATTTATAGTACTTTGTCCAAATGCATCTATTTCTTTTTTTTCTGTATCACCATAATAACCAAGTGAGTATCTTACGTAGACACCTTCCATTATCATGGCATGTTTCCAAAACGATAATCTTGTATAAAATTCTATATCCTTTAGATCAAGAGATGATTCTTTTTCATATATAGAAAGTATCTGATTTCTGTTCAAAAAACCATCACTTAAAGATGGTGAATATATAAAAGGAGTGTCTTTTTCTTCTATGTTGGCCCAAGAAGCAATGATTGTTCCTAAGTCAGCTAATGGATCACCCAAAGTACATAGCTCCCAATCTAATATTGCACTAACTTCATTATTCATAATTCTTACATTGTCTAATCGATAATCTCCATGAACAATACTTACTCTTTGTTGGTTAGGGATTGTCTCAAACAAAATATCTGTTGCTTTATCTAGATCTGGTATATTTCTAATAGTTTGTGATGCAAACTGCTTACTCCATCTTGTAAGCTGCCTTTTAACATATTCTTCATGTTTTCCTAGATCGCTCAGATTAGAAGAAGCTACATCGTAATTATGTAGTTCAACTGCTGCTTTAATAAAAGAATTTGAGATTTTTTCTTTTGCATCCTTAGAATACGCTTCAGCTACAACGTTATCTGATATTGTTTGACCATCTACATACTCCATAATGTAAAAATCTTCATCAGAAATATCTCTGTCAGTACATAAGGCAATCGGGTTTGGGACTTTAATTTTACTTTTGGATAATTCTGAGATTATTCTATATTCTCGCTGCATATTATGAGCCGATTCAAGTTTATTTCCGAATGGAGGTCTTCTTAATACATATTTGTATGTTCCATCTTCAATTTTAAATGTAATGTTTGATCTTCCGACTTTGAACTGGTCGAATGTAAAGTTTTCATCAAGCTTTGTAACTGATGCAATATGTTTACGTATTGTATTATTAAAAAAGTCCATCAAATAATATATTACATAAAGATTGTTCACGAGAGTTAAATATTGATAGAATAAATTGTGGATTTTAATTACTCAGAAAAATCATTAGATTTACAAAAAAAACTAAATAAATTTTTCGAAGAACACATATACCCAATTGAGCAAGCTTACGATCAAGAAATTGAAGATTCTGGTAATTCTTTACATATTCCCGATATTCTTGATGAACTTAAAAATAAGGCTAAAGAGGAAGGTCTATGGAATTTATTTTTACCAGATAGTGAATACGGAGCTGGCTTAACCAATGTCGAATATGCTCCACTTGCTGAAATCACCGGCAAAGTTTGGTGGGCACCAGAAGTTTTTAATTGTTCCGCACCTGATACTGGAAACATGGAGGTTCTATATGATTTTGGCACTGATGAGCAGAAAGAAGAGTGGTTAACACCATTGCTAGACGGCTCTATTAGATCTTGCTTTGCCATGACGGAACCAGATGTCGCATCGTCTGATGCAACTAATATTAGTAGTTCGATTGTAAGTGATGGAGATAACTATATTATAAATGGTCGTAAATGGTGGACATCAAATGCTATTAATCCTAGGGCTAAAATATGTATATTTATGGGTGTAACAAATCCTGAAAATGCTCCGCATCAACGACAAAGCCAAATATTAGTACCTATGGACTCAGATGGTATTTCTATTATTAGACCCATGCAGGTGTATGGATATGATGATGGATACACAGGTCATCCTGAACTCTTATTTGAAAATGTAGTTGTTCCGAAAAAAAATATTATTGGCGGAGAAGGACTTGGTTTTAAGATTGCTCAGGCAAGATTAGGTCCAGGAAGAATTCATCACTGTATGAGGGCAATAGGCATGGCTGAGCGTGCATTAGAGCTTATGATTAAAAGATCTCTTTCAAGAGAAGCTTTTGGAAAACAACTTTCTGACCAAGGAGTTATTCAGGAGTGGATTGCAAAATCTAGAATAAAAATTGAAGAAGCTAGATTACTTACACTAAAAACAGCTTGGCTGATTGATACTTANAGCAAGGAAGAAGCCAAAATAGAAATTTCATCAATTAAAGTAACCGTTGTTGAAGCAGCATCTTATGTCATAGACAAGGCTATTCAAGCGCATGGAGCTATGGGCTTATCTCAAGATACTCCCTTAGCACGAATGGCAGCTGGAGCCAGGGTATTAAGAATTGCTGATGGTCCAGATGAAGTCCACTTAAGATCAATAGCTAGAAGAGAAATGAATAAATATAAATGAATGAAGAAATAGGAGTGGTTGGTGGCGGACAAATGGGAAGTCAAATAGCAGCCTTATCAGCTATGGCAGGGTATGAAACTCATATTTATGATAAAGATACTGAAAATGTGACTTCTAAACTTAAATTTGCTGAAGATAACCTTAAGAATCTTATTTCAAAAAATAAATATACAGAAGAGCATTTAGCTAACTTTAAAGATAATCTCCACGTAACTGAAAGTATTGATTCTTTATCAGAAAATAAGACATTCATTATTGAAGCTGTGGTTGAGAGACTTGACGTTAAGCTTGAAATTTTTTCACAACTATCGGAAATTACAGATTCAGAAGTAGTTTTAGCAACAAATAGTTCCTTCATAGCTGCATCTGAAATAGCAAAAGACTGTATGCATGTACAAAGATTTATTAACATGCATTTTTTCTATCCACCTTTAAGAATGGACCTTGTTGAGATTTCTTATCCTGAATCAACAGCTACAGAAGTTATTTCAAGAACTCAATCCGTAGGAAAATCAATGGGTAGATCTATTGTTACTTTAAAGAAAGAAACTCCNGGNTTTATAGTAAACAGGATGCTTGCTGCTCTNGTTGATGAAGCATATGAGTTATATGATGAAGGTATAGCTGATTTTGAAGATATAGATTTAGCCATTAAAAAAGGTTTAAACCATCCGTTAGGCCCTTTCGAACTTTCTGACTATTCAGGTCTAGATATTCACTATTATGCAAAATTAAAGATTTTCAATGAAACTAAAAATCCAAACGATTATCCAAAGAAATTTTTAGAGAAAAAAATTCAAGATGGTGATTTAGGTGTTAAGACTGGAAAAGGTTTTTATAATTACAAAAAGGATTAGTTATCAAAATCTTCATCCTTTATATTAAAAAAGAATTCTCTTTCTGCCAGTATTTTTAATACAATTCTTTCTGTCTGTATTGTGAAAGGATAAGGTTTTCCAAAGTATTTATCGGATAAGGATTGAATATTTTTTTCTGCATCTTCACCGGTAATTTCTCCAATAACTTTACCCCTAATTTCTACGAATTTAAAAGGATCGTCATGTTTCCATATCATTACGCTGACCCTTGGATCATTTTTTATATTTTTATATTTAACCCTATGTATTTCAGTATTAATAAGAATATGTTCACCATCGGTATCAACCCACATTGTGTGTGTTTGGGGAGATCCATCTTTAAATAAGGTAGTTAATGCTGCATAATTTGGACCTTTAGCCATTTTGATAGTTTTTTCATCTAAAGCCATATAATCACTTTAATATAATCATATGAAAGTTGTATTACAAAGAGTTAATTCAGCGAATGTAAAAATAGACAATACTATCATTTCAGAAATTCAGACTGGTGTTGTATTACTTTGGGGAATTAAAAAGGGTGATACTGTCAGGGATGCAGATGTATTAATTAAGAAGATTGTAAACTTGAGAATATTTTCAGATTCTTCTGGAAAAATGAATAAATCAATACAGGAAATTTCAGGCCAGATATTATTAGTAAGTCAATTTACTCTTTTGGCAAATACATCTAAGGGAAATCGACCTTCTTTTATTGAGGCAGAGGATCCTATTAATGCAGAACAACTACTTTCGTATATTTCAAAAGAACTAACCACATATGCAAAAGTTGCTGAAGGTAAGTTTGGAGCTTATATGAATATTTCACTTGAGAATGATGGTCCGGTAACTATTATTTTGGAGTCCGAAAATGGACAACTAAAACTTTAAGCTGATTGTAACTTTATTTTATTAGGATCTTTTTCACCGGAAAGTTTTTTATCGAGGTAATATTCATTTCCTGCCCAAAGGTGTAGTCCTAATCCAAACTTCATAGCACATCTTTTGAAAGAGTCAGATTCAGCATGCTTTGCATTAGTACCATCATTACCTTGATCATTCTCTACNTCCCCTATAGCTGTAACTGTTACTAGTTTTCCATCTACATCTACAGTAAGTTTCCCGAAACACCCTACAACTTTTCCAAGTTTTTCTTCTCTTATCAATTCAACTACTTCCCAGTTAAATGGTCCACAAACTTCCAACAGTCTTTGTGTTATTACGGAATGGGGAATGTAATTACCAAATTTACCTTTAGGAGCTTTTTTGACCCATTCATCTGGAAATTGTCTTGATAGTTCGTATAATTGGTTCATTTTATTCTTCTTTCTTTATGTTTTAGNTCTTTTGCCCACATAGGTGCAGAATTATTGTTCACATTTATAGTTTTAAGTTCAGGGGTATCTTTCCACTCTTTGTAAAGGAATGTGTCTCTTATCATTTCAGTATTTTGTTCCTTATTAGAAGCAACTGCGTCAAGTCCCTTAAGTTTTGGAACAAAATTTTGACCCATAATTGCTATTAGAGATTCTGTTAATTCTTCATCATCTGAGGATTTTTCGATTATCCATTTAATTAAATTTTTTAAATCATGAACTTTCCATGTGTAGGATTTATTAAAAACAAATACTTCGTCACCGAGCCTCACAGCACCATTTCCTTCTATATTTTTAGCCATCTTTACATCGCTGAAAGTTTTAATGTTTGAACTAGTATTTTTAACTACACTGGTTGTGCTTCTTGCTGTCCAAAGAAACTCAAGATCACCTGTGTTTGTTAATTCTTCTCCAAATCTTGTAACAGTTAAATCTAATTCATTCGAATCTTGAGCAGATACCTCCTTAGTTAACTCAAGAATCTCATCTATTTTATTTCCCATTTATTTCTCCTAACTTAAGCAGCTTCATTAACTACATTATGACAGCTACAGTTGTCATTGTGATTTCTACAGATCACAATAGTTTCTACACCAATCATATTTAGGATATCTTCTATTTTATTATTTTTCATACTTCAAATATACAAATTACGTATGACAAAAAATTTTTTTTCAAGACGTTTCATTTTATTTGCAATACAATGATTAATAATGACAAATCCTCAGTTATTTGAATCTCAGATGTACAGAGAAGTAATTAGACAGTANGAAGANGTTTCTGAATTCATAAATTTAGACTCGAACATTAGAGANCGTTTGAAATATCCACAAAGAGCATTAGTAGTTACATTTCCNTTCAGACGAGACGATTACGAAGAAGTAGAAACAGTTGTTGGATACAGGGTTCAACATGTACTTTCAATGGGACCAACAAAGGGGGGCATCAGATATGCACCTAACGTAGACCTTGGTGAAGTAACTGCACTATCTATACTAATGTCTTGGAAATCAGCAATAGTTGGCTTACCTTTTGGTGGAGCAAAGGGAGGGGTTGCAATTGATCCGACTTCATTAACACGAGCAGAAAAACAAAGGGTTACAAGAAGATACACAGCTGAACTTCTCCCAGTAATTGGTGTAGAAAAAGATATTCCAGCACCTGATTTAGGGACTGACGAACAAACTATGGCCTGGATCATGGATACTTATAGTAATTTTGTAGGCTCACCTCAACCAGGAATTGTAACTGGAAAACCTGCTGCACTCGGTGGTTCAGTTACACGAAGAGAGGCAACAGGTAGAGGAGCTGTTGCAGTAACAGCTCAAGCAATGGATAAAATCGGTAAAACATATGAAGGTTCTGATATTGTGATACAAGGTTTTGGAAATGTTGGTCGATATGCTGCTCTTGATTCTTATGAGAGGGGAGCGAAGGTTATTGCAGTAAATGATTTAGGTGGAGCAATCATCAATCCCAATGGCATCAATATTCCAGAACTGTTTAAATATACTGCTAAGAATCACTCAGTAGCAGGATTTGATGGTGCGGATAAACTTTCACAAGATATATTGGAATTAAAATGTGATGTACTAATTCCAGCAGCAATTGGAGGTGTGATTACTACTTCAAATGTTAACAATATTAAAGCACACGTTATTGTCGAAGCTGCAAACTCTCCAACTACAGTAAGTGCTGATAAAATCCTACGCGATAATAAAGTATTATTAATCCCAGATATTTTGGCAAATGCTGGGGGTGTTACGGCATCTTATTTTGAGTGGGTTCAAAATAGACAAAACTACCTTTGGAAAGAAAAAGACCTACATGAAAAGTTTATTGACATAATGACTTCTGCATTTGAAGAAGTATGGACGATATCACAAAAAAATAATTGTGATCTAAGAACAGCTGCACTAATAAAGGGAATCAAAAGGGTTGCTGCTGCGAAATTAACTAGGGGGTTATTTCCCTAATAACAAGTTTATATCTGTAAGTATTCCTTCTTTTTCTACTTCAAGTGAAGAAATCTCTTCTTTTAACTCATTGATATTTATGTTTTTCAAAGGGCTTGAATCAGGTAACTCATCTTGATTTTCAAACATTTCGAGAGCATCGAGAGTTTCATTAATTTCAGCTATTTTTTCAACAATCTCTCTTAATTTATCGGTACTTGGGGCTTCTTTATTAAACAAGGGACAGATTGGTTTGTAGTAGCACCAATCTTTACAGAGTGCATTCTTTGTGGCTGGAAATTCGTTATTTTCAAAAGCATTTTTAATATCCTGCCAAATAGAAAGTATCTCGACTTTTGCTTCATCTAGCATGGTATCGTCTATTTTTAATGTATGGATTGTAGAGTTTTTAAGATATATTAATTTCAATTCTTTAGGAGTGACACCTATTTCATCTCTTATTAGTAGGGCGTATAGTTTAAGTGCAAAGAAACGGGGCTCTTTATATTTTGCCATCGGTGCTTTTCCTGATTTATAGTCAACAATTATTAAATTTCCATCTTTATCCTCATCCATGCGATCTAAAATTCCGCGTAAATTTAAATCTTCAATTGAACCCCTAACCCACCTTTCTTGTTCAAGTGGTTCTAGTTTCTGAGGATCTTCAAGTTTCAGATAGTTGTGAAGTAGATTAAGACCTTCCTGTCCCCATTCTCTTTCATCTTCAATAGAATCAAATAAATTTACGTGTTCATCGTTACCTCTTACATTTGACCATGCTTTTCGAAAAAGATCATAAAGAACTTCTGGAGTTCTTTGATCATTTGGCAGGTCATATAAATCTTCTAATGCTTGGTGTACTGTTGTTCCCTTTGCTTGTACTAAATTAGTAGGCTCTTTTATTTTGTCTACATTAGAAAATTTGAACTGCTTAGGACAGGTTTTGAATTGTGATGCTCTAGAAGGAGACAAATTTTTTATCATATTTAAACTATAACTGTATTTATATTAATTTTTATAAATTGTAATCTTAGAATATGAACAGATTTATAAAAATACTCCAAATCATTGGTGTTACTTCATTTATTTTATATTTTATTGTTGCCATGCTGTATAACTCAGCAAGTTGGTTTAATTTTCTATTTAATTAGTCTTTAAAAAATTACATATAGCTATCAATTGCTAAAGTGATTGAATGAACAATAGCAAAATCAAAGTAGCGGTATTAGGAATTGGTAATTGTGCAAGTTCACTTGTTCAAGGCCTTGAATATTATAAAATTAACGACACAGAAAATGGACTTATTTCTGATGTAATTGGTGGCTATAGAGTCTCAGATATTGAAATTGTTGCAGCATTCGATATCAATAAAAATAAAGTTGGAAAAGATCTCTCTGATGCAATATTCACTGAGCCAAATAATACAACTAAGTTTTCAGAAGTACCTAGTTTAGGCGTAGAAGTCAGTCCAGGTAGAGCCTTAGATGGTATCGGTAAATTTGTAGAAGATATTATAGATCCTGTGGATGATTCAGATGCAGTTGTAGAAGTATTGAAATCCTCTAAGGCTGAAATCCTTGTTAATCTTCTTCCTGTGGGTTCTGATGAAGCAGTCAAGTTTTACGCAGAATGTGCAATTGAAGCCGGCGTTGGGTTCATTAACTGTATACCAGTATTTATAGCTAGAGATAAAGAGTGGTACCAAAAGTTTGCTGATAATGGCATACCTTTGATTGGTGATGACATTAAGAGTCAAGTAGGTGCAACTATTGTTCATCGTGCATTAGCGCAATTATTCTCCGATAGAGGTATCAATCTAAAACGTTCATATCAGCTAAATGTGGGTGGAAACATGGATTTCCTTAATATGCTCGAGGAAGATAGGTTACAAACTAAAAGAACAAGTAAAACGACTTCAGTTACTTCCGTTGCAAATAAAGGCAAAGGTATGGACAAGGGGTCCGTAAGAATTGGTCCATCAGATTACGTTGAGTGGTTAGAAGATCGTAAAAAAGCATTTATAAGACTTGAGGGAGAAGCTTTTGGTGGAGTGCCTTTAAATATTGAACTTCAGCTTGAAGTTTGGGATTCTCCAAACAGTGCTGGTGTTGTCATTGATGCTATTAGGTACATGAAATTCTTTGCTGAGAAAAAAGATTTAAAATCTTTGGATCTTGTTTCAGCTTGGCTAATGAAAGCACCTGCTGAAGCTGCTAAAGATACTGAAACTTTGAAAAAGCTACACGAATTAACTCACGTAGATTCTAAATAGCACTCACTGATTTAGTAAACATCTCCATTGCTTCATTAACTTGTTCTTCAGGAGTGGTCAACGGACCCATAAACCTAATAACATTTCCTTCAAGTCCACAATTAACCAAAAGTAGACCATTATTTTTTGATTGTTCAATTATTTTCATTGCTATTTCTTTAGAAGGATTCTTAGTTTTAATATCTTCTACGATTTCGACTCCAATCATTGTTCCATAACCTCTTATTTCACCAATGAAATTATTCTCTGCTTGAAGGCTAAGAAGAGCTTCATTCATTATTAATGCATGATTTTTAACATTTTCTAATATATTTTCTTCATCAAATACTTCGAGTACTCCTAAAGCTGCTGCACAAGATACCGGAGAAGCACCAAATGTACTTCCAATACCTGCATCATGGATTGAGTCCATAATTTCACTTTTTCCAACTACCGCTGCAAGAGGAAATCCACCTGCAATACCTTTTGCTAGGGTTGCTAAATCTGGGGTTACCCCTACAGTGCTAGCTCCAAACATTTCTCCAGTTCTACCAAATCCTGTTTGAACTTCATCAAATATTAAAAGAATATCTTTTGCTTGAGCTATCTTTTTGAGTTCTGTTAAGAAAATATTTGACGCCGGGATATATCCGCCTTCTCCCAGTTGTATTTCAATCAATATTGCAGCAATAGAATCTTCACCAATGCTTTGAATATGTTTTTCAAATGTTTCAAGAGCTTGTTCATCGCTCACACCCCTATAGCCATATGGAAAATCCGTATGTGATATAAAATCTGGAAACGGCCCAAATCCCATTTTGTATGGGTTCTCTTTACCTGTAAGCCCCATAGCCATATAAGTTCTCCCGTGAAATCCTCCTTTGAATGCAACTATGTGTTGTTTGCCCGTGTAGTAACGAGCTATTTTAATTGCATTCTCTACAGCTTCAGCACCACTATTAACTAGAAAAGTTTTTGTTTCTGATTCAATCGGATATCTTTTATTAATCTCTGTACAGACATCTATCGCATTTTGATGTGGAGCATAGGCAAAGCAAGAGTGGGTGAAATCATCAAGTTGATTCCTTACTTTATCAATAACTTTTGGATTAACATGCCCAGTATTTAATACAGCGTATCCACCAACGTAATCTAAAAATCTATTACCTTCTCTGTCCCATATTTCTGCATTCAGAGCTTTTGCAATTGTAGATTCGAACGTAGGCGTCCATGCTTTGGGTACGTTAGCCTGTAATTGATTTTGAACTAATTTAGACATAAATTCACTGTAACTGAAATAAAATTAATACTCAATTTAATTACTACTAAAATGAATGTGTATGATAAATAATTTTCATGGTGTTTGGGCATTAATAAGTATTTGGGTAGCTGGAATTAGTGGAGTATTTTTAATAGGAATTTATATCTCTAGAAGCACAAAATATAAAAAAATTGGAACGTATTTAATAAATCTTTCAATATCCACTATTTTAATTCAGACAGCTGGAGGGCTTTTATTATATTCGCAGCAAAATGATCCAGGTTCGTTTCATTTATTTTATGGGGTTGTAGTTTTATTTACTCTTACCTTTTTATATGTTTACAGATCAGAAATGAGTAAAAACTATTATTTATATTGGGGATTAGCTCTTTTATTTTTAATGGGGCTTGAGATTAGAGCAGTAATGACACTGGGAAGAATATTAGATTAGATGTCCCTGCACCTACTTTCAGATGGAACTACTTTTGCTTATTCAAATATTGAAAACCCAAAAGTATGTTATTTACATGGGTGGGGAAGGGATAGTCAAGACTTTTTAGATATTATTGAATTGTACCCAGGACTTGCTATTGATCTTCCTGGGTTTGGGAAAACCAAACCGTTTGAATTCAGTATGAATCCATTTGAATATGCAAACTATTTAGACAAAATACTCCCTAAAGAAATTACAACAATAGTTGGCCATTCCTTTGGTGGACGAGTAGCTGTTCATATGTCTCTTATTCGTAAAATAGAAAACTTAGTTTTAATTGGTGTTCCCTTAATATCAAGTAACTCAAATAAAAAAAGTCTTAACAAATTAGATATATATAAGTTCATGAATAAGTTGGGATTAGTATCTGCTGATACTATTGAGTCAATAAAAAGTAAATCTGGGTCATTAGATTACAGAAATTCGGAAGGTGTCATGAGAGACACACTTGTGAAGGCGGTTAATGATAATCTTGAGAAAAAACTATTAATGATTGACTCAAATGTAAAACTAATTTGGGGTGAAAATGATTTTGAAGTGCCAGTTTCAGTTGCTATTAAATCCAACAAACTTATTTCTAACTGTGAGTTAACCATTATTCCAAATCATGGGCACAATATGTTAAGAAGTAAATCTAAATCAATTTATGAGGTGCTAAATAAATTATGAACACTACTTATATTTTTGTCCTTCTTGTTCTAACTATTGGCTCATTACTGAACTCGGTTAAATGGTCTAGGCTTGCTCAAAGAGAACATTACATTGGAGGATCTGTAACAAGATTTTATTTCAGATGGGTTAAGTCAAAAACTTCAAATTATTTACTTTTTATACTGTTACTTGTTTCAGGTTTTATTTCTTTATGGCTTGTATATTTTCCTGTTATCGTCTTAGTCCTTTCCACCTTTACACCATTTGGATTATCCTTTTCTTCCAGAACTTCAAAAGTAGTTAAAACAGAACGATTATCACGTGTAAATGGGTTCTATTATTTTGTAATCATTTCAATATCAGCTGTTTCACTTGTAGTAGAACTAGGGTACTTACTTGCTTTATTAGCCAACATTTTCAGTTATTTTGTTTATGATCAATGTTTAAAAATATTATTCAACTACGAGAAGTCTTTAACACAGCATTTTGTTGAAACCGCCTCAAAAAAACTTAATCAAATGCCTATTCCAATTATTGGAATTACAGGTTCTTATTCAAAGACCACGACTAAAAATACATTGCACCAAATCTTAAAAACACAAAATGAGATATTTGCAACTAAAGAGAGTTTTAACAATAGATTGGGTATAGCTAAAGCAATTAATGAAGATTTAAAAGATTCTGATGAAATTGCAATTATTGAAATGGGTACATACGGTATTGGAGAAATTAGAGAAATTTGTTCATGGGTAAGACCCCATGTATCAGTTATCACAGGAATAGCTCCTGTCCATTTAGAAAGAATGAACAACTTAGAAAATATCCTTGATGCTAAGTCTGAAATTGTTGAACTTGCTGGTTCAGTAGTTATAAATGGTGATGATGAATTACTACTTAACCAAGCTCGTTTATGGACAAATCAAAAAATTGTTTACGATTGCTCAATCACAAGCAAACAAGCAATTGTATATGTTGACTTTGTTGAGGGGGAGCACCATATATATGTGAAAGGTAAATTTATTA
>JGI26112J46591_1000102_pt1 | contig 18718 bp, 17 predicted proteins | sample AOAMet1_08_M0_20_2_FD_46591 | JGI IMG/M metagenome (IMG submission 46591)
TTAAGACTAGGCAATATGCTTAATCAGTTTGTTGTTTCTGTTGAAATCTCTTGTCTACCAAAGGACCTACCTCATGGTATTGACGTAGATGTGACTAGTCTTGAAATTGGTGATCATCTCTCATTAACGGATCTAGTTTTGCCTGAAGGTGTTGTTATTACCTCACTTCAACATGAGGATATTGAAGCACACGACCAAACAGTATGCTCTGTCTCAGAACCTAAGATTGTTGAAGAGGAAGAGGAAGAAGTTATTGAAGGCGAAGAAGGCTCAGAAGATGGCGGCGAAGATCAAGCTGATGAATCTGAAGGCTCAAATAATGATGGTGACGACACAGAATAAAGTATCGTCAGCCTTGTTGTCTCAACAAGCGTAAAATGAAGCGTTGTAATGATTAAACTAATTGTTGGACTGGGAAACCCCGGAAAANATTATCAGGAACATCGTCACAACGCTGGCTTTTGGTTTGTAGAGTCTCTAGCNTCTATNAAAGACTCTAAATTTACAAGTCAGTCGAAGTTTTTAGGAGAAACTACGAGCGTTGCCTTTGGCTCAACCAAGGTTTTTCTTCTTAAGCCCCAAACCTTTATGAACAACTCTGGCGGATCTATTAAAAGCTTCCTAAGCTACTATGATATTTCACCAGAAGAGACTTTGGTTGTGCATGATGAGCTTGACTTGCCTATTGGTGCTGTCAAAATAAAGCTTGCTGGTGGTCATGGCGGTCATAATGGACTGAGAGATACCATAAAAGCGCTTAACTCAAAGGACTTTTACCGCCTTAGAATTGGAATCGCTCATCCAGGCTCTAAAGATGATGTAGTAGATTATGTTCTTAATGCTCCTGGTAAATCTGAATTAAGCAGCATAGAACAGGGGATGTCAAATGCAATGAGCATTATTGATCTCTTAGTGAATGGAAATTTTGAAGATGCTATGAAAGCTCTTCACACATAGTATTGGAGAAAGATAATGGGTTTTAAATGTGGCATTGTTGGATTGCCAAATGTTGGAAAGTCGACGCTATTTAATGCCCTGACTAAAGCTGGAATAGACTCAGAAAACTATCCTTTTTGTACAATTGAGCCCAATATTGGAATCGTTCCAGTAAATGACTCCCGATTACAAAGCCTGCAAACATTGTAAGTCCTGAAAAAATCCTGCCAACAACTATGGAATTTGTTGACATAGCTGGACTTGTTGAGGGCGCATCAAAAGGAGAGGGCTTGGGGAATCAATTTCTCTCAAATATTCGTGAGACAGATGCCATTCTTCATGTTGTAAGGTGTTTTGAAAATGACGATATTATCCATGTTTCAGGAAAAGTCAACCCACTTGATGACATAGAAACGATTAATACAGAGCTTGCTTTAGCAGACCTTTTTAGCGTTGAAAAAGCTTACCAAAAGGCTATAAAAAATACCAAAGCTGGTCAAAAAGAAGGCTTGCCTTTAAAAAACCTGCTTGAAAAAATTCTGCCAATACTTGAAGAGGGTTTAGCTGTTAGATCACTAGATCTCAATGAAGATGAAGACAAGCTTGCAAAAGGACTTCAGCTTCTCACGTCCAAACCTGTCCTGTATGTTGCTAATGTCAATGAGGATGGATTTGAAAATAATGCACATCTAACAGCTTTGACTAATTATGCGTCCAAAGAGAGAAGCCAAGTTGTATCGGTGTGTGCAGATATTGAGGCTGAAATTGCAGAACTTGAAGAGGAAGATAAACAAGGTTTTTTAGATGAAATGGGACAGACTGAGTCTGGACTCGATCGCTTAATCAAAGCGGGCTATAAGCTCCTTGGACTGCACACATATTTTACAGCTGGGCCCAAAGAAGTTAGGGCCTGGACAATTAATATTGGAGATTCTGCGCCAGCGGCCGCAGGTAAAATACATGGAGACTTTGAAAAGGGCTTTATTCGCGCTGAAACAATCTCTTACAATGACTTTATAGAAAATCAGGGCGAAAAAGGAGCTAAAGACGCTGGCAAGTTACGCTCTGAAGGAAAAGAATATGTTGTTAAAGATGGAGATGTTGTTCACTTCTTATTTAATGTTTAAGTGTCCTCACAAATGAAAAATACAAAATTACTTCTAATTCTTGACGGATGGGGCTATTCAAGTAATTCTGCAAATAATGCTATTGCTCTAGCAAAAACGCCAAACTGGGATCTCTTTATAAAAAACTATCCTAATACACTTATTGGAACTTCCGGAGAAAGCGTTGGTCTGCCTATAGGTCAAATGGGAAACTCTGAAGTAGGTCACCTAACAATAGGATCTGGAAGAATTATTGAACAAGACTTTACTAGAATTGACAATGACATCGGCTCTGGTGAATTTTTTAACAATAAAACTCTTTGTAACGCTCTAGAACTGGCGTCTCAAAACAATAAAGCTGTCCACATTCTTGGCTTATTATCGGATGGCGGCGTTCACTCTCATCAAAATCATATTTTTGCAGCACTTGAGCTTGCTAAACAAAAAAACTGTAACCAAGTTTATTTTCATGTCTTTACCGATGGTCGTGATACCCCGCCAAACAGCGCCTCAAAATATATCGAACAACTAGAATCTAAAATTTCAGAAACAAATGTTGGAAGAATCGTCTCAGTAGTTGGCCGCTTTTATGCAATGGATAGAGATAACAGATGGGAGAGGGTTGCTCAGGCGTATGATTTAATTTCTGGAGAGAAGGCTGAGCGCTCTTCACAGAGCGCAATAGAGGCCATTCAACAGGCATATAAATTAGGTGAAAATGATGAGTTTATAGCTCCAACGTCAATTGGTGAGGCCGTTAAAATCAATCAAGATGACCTTGTAATCTTTATGAATTACCGAGCAGACAGAGCAAGAGAAATAACGCTTGCTCTTACCTCTAGAGCATTTGATGAGTTTAGCCGAAAACATTTTGTGAAGTGCAATTTTATTTGTCTAACAGAATATAAAAAAGACCTTAATCTAGAGTGTGCTTATCCGCCAATTTCAGTTAAAAATACCCTTGGTGACTGTGTCTCTAGCTCTGGCTTCAATCAACTAAGGATTGCTGAAACAGAAAAATACGCTCATGTTACTTTTTTCTTTAATGGTGGCGAGGAAGAAATCCTGCCTGGAGAAGATAGAAGGCTCATTCAATCGCCCAATGTCAAAACATATGACCTTCAGCCAGAAATGAGCGCATATGAGCTTACTGATAATCTTATTTCTGCGCTAGAAGAAAACAAATATAAGTTAATTGTATGTAACTTTGCCAATACTGATATGGTTGGCCATACTGGTAATCTAGATGCTGCTATTAAAGCTGTAGAAGCGGTTGACAATTGTCTCGGCAAAATCTACAAAGCGGCCTCAGAGAATGCTACTGAGATTTTGATCACTGCTGACCATGGAAATGCAGAGCAGATGGTTGACTCTAATACTCAGAAGAGCCATACTGCTCACACCACAAATCCAGTGCCATTAATTTATATTGGAAAAAAGAAAGCCTCACTACTGGGACCACATCTTGGTACACTTGCAGACTTGGCACCAACACTTTTAGCCCTCATGGACATTAAACAACCTGCTGAGATGTCTGGCCAAAACCTTTTAATTGAGTAACGGAGATAATCATGAAACAAGACAATTTTATTGCGCCTTCAATTCTCTCTGCAGATTTTGCCAAACTCGGCGAAGAGGTTGATAACGTTTTAGTTGCGGGTGCTGATATAGTGCATTTTGATGTGATGGACAATCATTATGTACCCAATCTAACAATTGGCCCTTTAGTTTGTGAAGCGTTAAGAAACCATGGCGTAACTGCACCAATTGACGTCCATCTCATGGTCAAACCTGTGGACAGAATCATCCCTGACTTTGCTAGTGCTGGCGCCTCGTATATCACCTTTCATCCTGAGGCTTCAGATCATGTTGACCGTACGATTGGCCTGATTAAAGAAAGCGGCTGTAAAGCTGGACTNGTTTTTAATCCAGCCACACCTCTTCACTATCTAGAGCATACAATTGAACAANTCGATATGGTNCTGCTAATGTCCGTTAATCCAGGCTTTGGAGGACAATCTTTTATCCCTCATACTNTAGAAAAATTAAAAACTGTCAGAAAACTAATTGACNCTCATGGNCTGGCAACAAGGCTTGAGATTGATGGCGGAGTTAAGATTGACAACATTAAAGAAATAGCCTCTGCCGGTGCTGATACATTTGTTGCAGGGTCTGCTATTTTTAATACTGAAAACTACAAAGCGACAATTGATAAAATGCGCTCAGAGCTGGCTTTAGCAAAGTAGCTTTTTATACGCTTAAAGGTCTCAATTTTCGAAAGTAAATTCGCGTAATTTCAAAACAACTCTGCAATTAGTTGTGAGAAAATATTAGTTTGTTTTCTAAAACTATTGCTTATGGGTAAGTCTTCCTTTTTTGGGCCTGAAACTATTTCGCTTCACACTGGGTATCAACCAGACCCTTCGTTTGGTAGTCGCGCCGTCCCGGTTTACCAAACAACATCTTATGTCTTCGAAACTGTAGATGATGCCGCTGCACTCTTTAACATAGAAAAAGGTGGTCACATATATAGCCGCATGACTAATCCAACAGTGGCTGTTTTAGAACAGAGAATTGCTGCACTTGAAGGGGGCGTTGGAGCAATCTGTACGGCTTCTGGAATGAGCGCCCTGTTTGTAACATTTGTAAGCTTATGTTCAGCTGGTGATCATATTGTAAGCGCCTCACAAATTTATGGGTCAACAGCGACCCTTCTTAAACACACACTTAAACGGTTTAACATTGATTGCACTTTTGTGTCTATTAATGATGAAAAAGCTCTTAAATCTGCCATTCAAGAAAATACAAAACTTATTTTTTGTGAATCGATTGGCAACCCTGGGCTTGAGGTTTCAGATCTTCCAAAAATTTCAAAAATAGCTCATCAAAATAGCTTGCCGCTCATAGTTGATGCAACTTTTTCAACGCCTATCCTTTGTAAACCTTTTGATCATGGCGTTGATGTTGTAGTTCACTCTGTGACTAAGTGGATGGGGGGTCATGGTGTTGCNGTTGGAGGAGTCATTGTTGATGGCGGAGCTTTTGACTGGGGCTCCTCTAAGAAACACCCTGTCCTCACTACTCCATACGAGCCATTTCATGGAATAAACTTCTGGGAGGAGTTTGGACCGTCAGCTCTTTCAATGAAAATTAGAGCTGAGTCTATGCGTGACTTTGGCCCTGCAATGAGTCCTCATAGTGCGTTCTTACTTCTCCAAGGAATTGAAACCCTTAGTCTGCGAATGAATCAACATGTAAAAAATGCGCTAAAACTTGCAAAATGGCTTCTTGAGCAATCNGCAGTTATGTGGGTTAATCATCCNGACTTGCCCGAAAATCCTACCTATGAAATTGCAAAAGCACTTTTCCCTAATGGTGCTGGATCAATGCTATGCTTCGGTGTTAAAGGAGGAAGAGAGGGTGGAGCAGCATTCATTAATGCTCTTAAATTATCTTCAAATTTAGCAAATGTTGGTGATTCTAGAACTTTGGTTTTGCATCCAGCTAGCACAACTCACTCTCGCCTTGATGATGAAGCGATGAAGGCTTCAGGCACTAGTCCTGACTTAATTCGAGTTTCAGTTGGAATAGAGTCTGTTTCAGACATTATTAATGATTTTAAAATCGGCCTTAAGGCAGTAGAAAAGGCAACTTCATAATGAACATTGTTGTTGAGGGAGTAAATATATTTGCAGCAACTGGAGGATGTGCTTTTGACCCAAAAAAACCGACAGTGGTTTTTGTTCATGGAAGTGGGCTAGATCATAGATCATGGGCTCTTCAGTCAAGATGGTTTGCCTTTCATGGTTACTCAGTTTTTGCGCCTGACTTTCCAGGTCACAGCCTGTCAGAAGGAGAGCCCCTAAAGTCAATAGAGAGCATGGGCAAATGGCTTGTGAAAGCTATCAAGCATTCTGGTGCAGAATCTGTACATCTTGTAGGTCACTCTCAGGGCTTTCTTGTTGCTTTAGAAGCTGCAACGTTACTGGGAGAAAAGATAAAATCCCTAACAGCAGTTGCTAGCGCCTCTGCAATTCCTGTTAACGAGTCTCTAGTCGAAACTGCCAAAAAAAATACGGAAGAAGCTGCTGAGATGCTTTTGAAATGGGGCTTTGGATCTCTATCTCATTCAGGCAGTAGTGCCATTCCTGGAATGCAGCCGATAGGTATTGGACGACAAATCATGTCAAAGAATCCATTAGCTGAAGACCTCTTGGCTTGCAATAACTACAAAAATGGAGCTAACTGTGCAAAAGCAATTAAAGTGCCCTCAAATGTAATTCTGGCAACTGAAGATAAAAATACTCCTTACAAATTTGGACTAGAGTTAGCAGAGCTGCTGGGTGCAAAGACAACAACCATTTCTGGTGCTGGACATATGCTCCCTATAGAGTCGCCAAAGAGTACTTTAGATGCTATTAAAACATTCATTTTAAAAACAAGCTCATGAATAAAATTAAAAAAGTTGGCGTCATTGGCGCCGGAACAATGGGGGCTGGTATTGCTGGCCAAGTAGCAAACGCTGGCATAGAAGTGTGGCTTCTTGATCTTCCTTCTGATAGCGATAATGTTAACAGCTTGGCGGAGAGAGGCCTTCAAAGACTCAAAGACCCAGATATGCCAGGGATTATGAGCAAAGAGGCCGAACAGCTTATTAATCTTGGAAACACCAGAGATCATTTTGATGAACTCAAAAATTGTGACTGGATTGCTGAAGCTGTTGTAGAAAGGCTTGATATAAAACAAGCTCTCTATCGGCAGCTTAATGAAAGCTGTAAAGACTCTACTATAATCACTTCTAATACCTCTACTATTCCGATTAGTCTTCTGACTGAAGGCATGCCAAAAAGCTTTTGTGAGCGTTTTGCAATTACTCATTTTTTTAATCCAGTTCGCTTCATGAGACTTCTAGAGCTAGTTCGAGGTGAGCAAACTAGACAAGACGTTATGGACACACTTGATGTATTTTGTGAAACGATGCTTGGAAAGGGGGTTGTCCCTTGTCTCGATACGCCTGGCTTTCTTGCAAATCGAGTTGGTGTTTTTGCAATTCAGTGCGCCCTTCATAAGGCATTTAAATATAATCTCTCCCCAATAGAAGCGGATGCTTTTTTTGGAAGGCCCCTTGGTTTACCCAAAACTGGAGTATTTGGACTTTATGACTTGATTGGCATCGACCTTATGGCTGATGTTGCAAAAAGCCTGGAAAATATCTTGCCCGAAAACGATGCTTTTCATAAATACGCATCGCCAATAGAGTTCGTCTCTAACATGATTGCTAATGGCCAAACTGGGAATAAAAATGAACAGGGTTTTTATAAGCAGGCTGGAGATGAAAAAAAGGTTATCGACTTTTTAAGTGGAGACTATGTTGATCATGAGAGACTGAAAACACCTTTGTTGGAAAAGGCGGAAAAAGTTGGTGTAACTGCAATTATCAGCGATGAAAGTAAATACGGCCTCTTCATTTGGGAGGTTCTCTCTGAGACTTTATGCTATGCAGCCTCATTAGTGCCAGAAGTTACTGAAGATCTTGCCCAAATTGATGATGCTATGAAGCTTGGCTATAACTGGGTTAAAGGGCCATTTGAACTTATTGATGAGATAGGTATCGATTACTTGGTCAACAGGCTTAAAAAAAGTGGCAAAGATGTACCTGACTTCCTTTTAAATAGCTCAAACAATAAGTTTTATAATACTACCAATTCAGTCTTAAGCGTTCTATCTCCATCTGGAAAGCTTAGCCCAATTGTTAGGCCAAAAGGTGTTCTTAGGTTCTCTGAAGCAAGACAAACACTAGTGCCCATCAATGTTAATGAGTCTGCTAGTTGGTTTGAATATGAGGGTGCGGCCATAGTCGAGTTTCATTCAAAAGCAAATGCACTTGACAGTCAAAGCTTAGATATGATTTCTGACGCAGTTACTTACTCAGAGAAAAAAGGACTTAGAGGTGTAATAGTACACAATGACTTTCAGCATTTTTCTTGTGGTGTTAGCCTTTGGAGTGTTCGAGACTGCTTTGAAAAAAATGATTTCGATGGGCTTGATGCCTTTCTTACCTATTTTCAAAATACAATGCTTCAAATGAGAGACTCGAAACTTCCTGTTATTGCTGCGCCAGTAGGTATGTCTATCGGAGGTGGATTTGAAGTTGTGTTGCATGCTGACCATGTAGTAAGCCACGCCAACTCTGTGATGGGCCTAGTTGAGTCTTTTGTTGGAGTTGTGCCAGCAGGAGGTGGGTGTAAAGAAATGCTTTATCGATGGACTGAAAAATTAAACGATACGCAAAAAGGGGCTTGGAAATCATTTATGAATATAGGCCTGGGTAGAAAAGCTAACTCGCCTCAAGAGGCTGATGCATTAGCTATGCGAAGGGCTGATGATGTATTTCAGATGAATCGTGATCGAATTTTAAATATTGCCCTTTCAAAACTTGACGACACAAAAAAAGCTAGCCAAAGGAGCCCACTTGCCTTATCAGGCGCTGAGCACTTCAAAGAAATGCTAGAATGGCTTGAGGTTAACAACAAAAAAGGAATGCTTACACCGCATGATGTCACTGTTGGAACCGAGATTGGCCGAATAATGTCTGGAGGTGACTGCCCAGCAGGCACTGTTTTTTCTGAACAGGAAATTTTAGATGCTGAGCGCTCTTCTTTTATCACTCTTGCGCAAACTCAAGAAACTCAAGCAAGAATTGTGTCCATGCTAGATAATGGCGTTACTCTAAGAAATTAACAGTTAAGGCTATGAATAAAAATCCTGCTAATTTTGTACCCCTTACTCCTATCTCTTTTTTACATAGAACTGCAGATATCTATGGAGAGCATCAGTCTGTTCTCTATGAAAATAGGTCTTATACCTGGAGAGAATCTAGAGAGAGGTGTGTTCGAATTGCCTCCAGTCTAAATGGTCATGGTGTCATGCCAGGAGACACCGTTTCAGTGCTCGCATTCAATACACCAGAAATGTTTGAGTCACATTTTTCAATTCCTATGGCGGGCGCAATTCTAAACACGATAAATATCAGGCTTGACGCTCCAACTATCGCTTATATTTTTGATGATAGCAATGCAAAAATGCTCTTTGTTGATAGAGAGCTTTATAGTGTTGCCTCAGAGGCACTAGCTATAGCCTCAGTTAGTCCAAAGATAGTTGTAATAAATGATTCTTTTGCCAGCTCACAGCCGGACGTCTCCAGTGAAGCAATAGACTATGAATCTCTTGTTAAAAATGGAGACCCTCTTTATAGCTGGACAATGCCCAGCGATGAGTGGAGCCCGCTCTCACTTAGCTACACCTCTGGAACAACAGGTAAGCCCAAGGGCGTGGTTTATCATCACCGTGGTTCGTATTTAATGAGCATGGGCACTGTTGTTGGCTGGAACCTTCCTAACCATCCTGTTTACTTATATTCTGTTCCATTATTTCATTGCAATGGTTGGGGACATGCCTGGACAATGGCCGCTCTTGCTGGGACCATAGTTTGCCTCAGGTCTTTTGATCCTGAAAAAGTATTTAGTTTGCTTGATGAGCACCGAGTCACTCATTTTGGCGGGGCTCCAATAATGCTTAATATGCTTGCCAACGCCCCTAAAGAGATAAAAAAATCATTTAAAAGAGAAATCAAGGTAATGACTGCTGGCGCACCGCCTCCCGCGAAAGTTTTAGAAAGCATGATGTCGTTAGGATTTAACGTTATGCATGTCTATGGGCTGACAGAAACATATGGACATATTCTTCAAGCAGCTCCTCAGGCATCATGGCTCAATGAAAGTCCNGCAGAGCTTGCCAAACTAAGCTCCAGGCAGGGTGTTAGGTTTCCGATGACTGAAGATGTTAGTGTAATCGATCAAGAGACTGGTGAGCGCGTTCCTCACAACGGTGAAGCTATTGGTGAAATTGTGATTCGCTGCAATACTTGCATGATGGGCTACTGGAATAATCTTAAAGCCACAGAGGAGGCGTTTGCTAACGGCTGGTTTCATAGTGGTGACTTGGCAGTAATTCATAATGATGGCTANATCCAAATNAAGGATAGGTCAAAAGATATTATCATTTCGGGTGGCGAAAATATTTCCTCAGTAGAGGTCGAAAATGTTCTTTACCAGCACCCCTCAGTTGGAGAGGCTGCAGTTGTTGCAATGTCAGATGAAAAATGGGGAGAAGTGCCCTGTGCTTTTGTCGAGCTTAAGCCCAATGAAGAGGCATCTGAAGACGAGTTAATTGCTTTTTGCAAAGATAACATGGCTAAATTTAAAAGGCCAAAAAAAGTTGTTTTTGGCTCGCTTCCAAAAACTGCAACGGGCAAAATTCAGAAGCACGAATTAAGGGCGGCTATTAAAAAACTAGGAGAAGAGTGATGTCAAACTATACTGCTCCCGTTGAAGATATGGGCTTTGTTTTAAAAGAGGTTGTTGAGATTGAAAAGCTTTGTAATGAAACTGGGCTTGATAGCTCAACAGCTGAAATAATTGATACTGTTTTAGATGCTGCTGGTAAGCTTGCCAAAGAAGAAATAGAGCCCATCAATAAGTCTGGTGACTCAGAAGGCCTAAAGATAGATGACTCAGGAAAAGTCACAACTGCAGCGGGCTTTAAGGAGGCCTACCGACACTTTGTTGAAGGAGGCTGGGGATCACTGCAATTCTCCCCTGAATATGGGGGCCAAGGCGTCCCGTTTGTTGTTGCTGCAAGTGTTCAAGAAATGTGGCATTCTGCTAATATGTCATGGGGCCTATGNCCTCTTCTTACACAAGGAGCAGTTGAGGCTATCACACTCAATGCGACTGAAGATCTCAAACAACGCTACCTTCCAAAACTAATCTCTGGAGAATGGAGCGGCACAATGAACCTTACGGAGGGTGATGCTGGAACTGATGTTGGCTCACTTAAAACGCGTGCAACTCAGAATGGAGAGCACTATTTAATCCGTGGTCAAAAAATTTATATCACCTGGGGTGAGCATGATATGTCTGAAAATATCATTCATTTGGTCTTAGCCCGACTACCAAATGCTCCCGATGGAATTAAAGGCATTTCACTATTTTTAGTGCCAAAAATATTGGTTAATGATGATGGCACTCTTGGAAAGCCAAACGACTTAAAGGCATTGTCAATTGAACATAAAATTGGCATTCATGCATGCCCTACATGTGTCATGAGCTATGGCGAAATAGATGGGGCAGTTGGCTACCTGGTGGGTGAAGAGAATAAAGGAATACAGTGCATGTTCACAATGATGAACAACGCAAGACTTACTGTAGGCCTTCAAGGAGTTTCAATTTCAGAACGCGCATACCAGCAAGCACTTAGTTTTTGCAATGAGCGTGTTCAAGGCGTTGCCCCTGGCTTCAAAGATATTGGCCCTATTATTAGGCATCCAGATGTTCAAAGAATGTTAGCTAATATGAAGTCAATCACACAGGGCTCTCGTGTATTAACATATGCAGCTTGTGCCGAGGTAGACTACTCTTTAAGCAAGCTTCCACTCGAGAACCTAGAAAAACACGAAAGGAGGCTTGGACTGTTGACCCCAATAGTTAAGGGCTGGTGCACAGAGACTGCTCAGGAGGTTGCCTCTTTAAGTCTCCAGTGCCATGGAGGAATGGGCTATGTTGAGGAAACGGGTATTGCTCAAATCCTAAGAGATGCGCGAATTTTGCCAATTTATGAGGGGACAAATGGCATTCAAGCGATGGATCTTGTGGGCAGAAAGATTATTAGTGATGGTGGATTGGGCGCCCGAGAGCTAATTTCAGAGATGAAAGAATGTACTAAAAATCCAGCAATTGCGGAGTTAGTTTCTGTCTCTCAGTTAAAACGCTTTTCAAAATCTATTGATGACCTTGACAGCACTATTACAATTATTCTAAATCACTCAGACAATAAAGAGCTAGTTGGAAAAATTGCCTTTGATACGCTCATGATGGCTGGCACAATTACAGCGTCTTGGCAGATGCTATTAAGTCTTGATAGAGCATCAAATGCCGTGAATAATCATAAATCTTCAGCTGAGTTTTTAAAAGAGAAGGCTGACACTGTAAAGCATTTTATTGACTTTATCTTGCCTCGATATCTCTCGAGCTTTACAACGATATCCGCGAGCGCCGAGTAATTATTAACAGCAAAGTTGTTGCAATACTATTGCGTTTACGTTATATTATTCTGTTTTAATCAAGCAGGGACTCATATGTTTAAACTTAGCTTTCTATCTTTACTGTTAGTTTCTTCCTTCGCAAGTGCTGAAGAGGCAAGACGTGCTAACGCGCATGTCCACGGACTAAACAACTTATCAATGGTTATCAGTCAAAACCAAGTTGCTATTACCTATGAAATGCCAATAGTCCAATTATTTGATGAGCATGATGAACATGACGAGCATGATGAACATGACGAGCATGATGAACATGACGAGCATGATGAACATGACGAGCATGATGAGCATGATGAACATGACGAGCATGATGAACATGACGAGCCAACCTTATCAGATGAATCATTAGCTGAATTTCAAAATTATTCGCAATTATTTGCACTTCCTGAAAGCGCTAATTGTGACTTAGTTTCTTTTGAGTCTGGACTTCACAACGTTTCAACAGAAGGAGACCACAAAGATGTTGAATTAGCCTATGAATTTTCTTGCAATGAGCCAAGCCAATTAAAAAGCATTACAATTAATGCATTTAATCGCTTTAGCGAACTAGAAACTTTAAACTTCGAGGCAGTAATAAATAATAAAGCTATAACAAAAAGCCTAAAATCAGATGTCAATAAAGTAATATTTTAAATGAGGATCTGATGCTAGAAACACTAGGTCTGGAATACCATTATCAACAGGGTAAAAAAATTGTATTTCCAGACATAGGGCTTAAAAGGGGACAGCGATTATTGATTAGTGGCTTTTCAGGCTGTGGCAAGACTACTCTGCTCAGCCTGATTGCTGGAGCCTTAAAGCTTCAAGCGGGTGATATTAAGTTTGATGGCATTAACTACTCTACAATGTCCTCTCTGCTTTTAGATCAATTTAGGGCTGATCACATTGGCTATATTTTTCAAACGCTAAACCTAATTCCATTTTTAAGTGTTTCAGAAAATATCGCTTTGGGTGTTAGATTCTCTCAATCTAGAAAATCTAAGGTTAGCAACTTAAACCAAGAAGTTGTTAGACTAGTTAGCTCCTTGGGGCTTGAAAGGGAAGCATTAAAAATACCAGTAAGTCGCTTAAGTGTTGGACAGCAGCAACGAGTTGCGGCTGCTAGAGCTTTAATTGGCAANCCAGATTTAATTCTTGCTGACGAGCCAACATCTGCNCTTGACTCTGACACAACTAAAAAATTTTTAAACGAAGTCATGGAGACTTTCGATTCAAATAAACAAGCAATTATTATGGTAAGTCATGACGCCTCAATTGCACCTTACTTTGACACTGTCATAGATTTTAATAAACACTATGCTTAGTCTTTTACTTAAATCAATGCGCTCAAGAATTATTCCAACATCGCTTGTAACGATATCCTTGATGGCTTCAATGGTTCTGCTGTTAAGCATAGAACGAATTCAACAAGGCACAGAAGAGGGCTTTAATCAAAGCATTTCAGGGGTTGATGCAATTATTGGGCCTAGGTCTAGCTCACTTGAATTAGTTTTATATACTGTTTTTCATCTTGGCCGGCCAACAAACAACATCACAACAAAGACTATCAATGAAGTCAAGCTTAGAAGTGATATAAGCTGGCTAGTTCCAATTGCATTAGGAGATAGTCATAGGGGGTTTAGGGTTGTGGCAACTCAACCAAATTACTTTGAGCACATTAAATACGGAAATAGCCAATCATTGACTTTTATGAATGGAGTGGCATTTTCTGAATTATCAGAGGCAGTCTTAGGATCTGATGTTGCTGAAAGACTTAATTATAAAGTTGGCTCGGAAATTCAAGTCACCCATGGCTCAGTTGAGTCAATAGGTAGCAAGCATGATGACTTTTCATTCACAGTTACTGGGGTTCTTAACAAAACAGGAACTCCAATTGATCAAGCTATTTTTTTAGATCTTAAAGGCTATGAGCTGCTTCACCTTGGATGGATGAGTGGGAAAAAAATATTCAGCCTTGATGATATTGACTTGTCTTCTCTTCCAGCTGATGCTTTAGAACCAAAAACTGTTACAGCTGCATTTGTGGGCCTCAAGTCAAAGATAACTTTATTTAACTTCAGCAAGAGTATTAGAGAATATCCAAAAGAGGCGATATCTGCTGTAATACCTGGAATAGCATTGTCAGAGCTTTGGTCAATTGTTAGACTAGTTGATAAAGGATTTCAGCTTTTAAGTTGGATTATTATTACAATCAGTCTCATTGCAATGGTCACTTTAATTATTGCTAGTTTAGATAACCGTAAACAGGAAATGACAATTTATAGAGCCAATGGGGCATCACCAAAATTTTTAGCCATAATGGTAATATGTGAGTCTCTTGTAATTGGGCTGATAGCAATTATTGGTGCAATTATTCTTGTAACAATTGTCACTTATTTTGCAGCCGCCCAGTTAAACCTGGCTTTGGGCGTTTCACCTTCTTTTAGGTGGATTAGCATAGATGAAATTAAAGTTTTTAGCTTTATTTTATTAGCTGGAGCCTTAAGCAGCTTGATTCCAGCAATCATGGTTTTTAGAAAAAATTTACATCAAACATTAAGCTAAATGATAAAAAAAATAATAATTACCGCTTTACTTTTTTTCTCAATAAGCTCTTTTGCCGTAGTTGTAACTGATGAGCAACTGACTACTATAGAAGACAACTGGTTGAGCCTTGAGCCAGCAGATGCTTATGATTTTATTCCTGAAGACTTAACCTATGAAACATATAGCAGCCCTGAATTTCAAGCCAAATTAGAAGCGGCTGGGACAAAGCTTAAAGAATCTTTAGAGGGAGTGGATATTGTCCTTGCTGGCTTCATGGTCCCANTTGAATATGTTGGGACTGATGTCAGCAAGTTTTTACTTGTTCCAGAGGCTGGTCAATGTATTCACGTACCCCCGCCCCCCTTAAACCAAACAATTCTCGTAGATGTTTCAAGTGAGCCAACAAAATTTCGTGATTTATACATGCCAATAATCGTTTATGGGAGAATATCTGTAGGATCACAAAGCTTTGATATTGCTGATAGTGGATATACTGTTAGCGATGCAATGGTTGATACCTTGTATTTTAGTGAAGACGACGAGGAATATATCTATAACCTTGAGGATGCTCATGATTAGCAAAACCCAGTTAATATCTANATGCTTAGAGTCGGGAAGAAGTGCTACGCCTCAAAGAATGTCAATAATTGACGAGCTAGGCTCTGCAAGTAAAAATCTATCTGCGTATGAGCTTCGAGACTTGCTAAATGATAAAGGCTATTCATTTAACATTAGTACAATTTATAGAGTCTTAGACTTTTGGATTGATATCGGGGTTGTGCATAAAATGGATTCAAGCAATACTTATCTCGTTTGTAATGATAGTCACACTCACCATTTCCATGTGTTACTTCACTGCACTAGCTGCAAATCCGTACAAGAGTCTTGTCAGCTCTCAGAACAGCTCTCATTGCCTAATAGCAACAAGTTTGCAGTTAATGATTCTCAGGCTGTTGAGATTAATGGTGTCTGCAATAAATGCCAATAAAAGTCATGAGCCTTTATTCGCTTTACTGATCCAATTATGGTTAGTTTTTGGGAAGAAAAGACAAGAATATGATACTAAAAAATTACTTATCTCTTAATTCTTACCATTAGCTCGTTTTTGCGAAACATGGAAATTACATAAGGGGCATTAAACTGGGCAACCATAAAGCCACCGCATGTTTCAATGTTGTTCTGCTGGAGAAGCGTTGCAAATTTTTTTTGATAGCTCTTGCTTCTAGACTCTGTCGCCCAACCCCCAAAAGCATATACTGCAACCTCGCCCAAAGTTTCTTTTTGAATTGAAACATTTTCTGTGTTGGACTTAGGAAGATCTGTTAATGAGTGCTCTCTGGGCATAACAAAAGAAATATTATAGGCCTCTAACCCCTCTGAAGGACAGTCAGCAATTACAGGNGCTGTCATTGCAATTTTCATTTCCTTATCGTTGCCGCCAAAAATATAATTAGCTATTCTTCTAAAACCAGACGATGTAGAGCCTCTGTAATCTGAGCGAACTGATGTCGTGGCAATTATCATTTCACTGTAACAGCGGACTTCAAACCCATCATGTTCAGAGGTTACTTCGTATTGTGGAGTTTCAAGAGCCATATAGTATCAATTTGTTAGTGTCTTTTTCCAAAAAAAGGAATCAGTATTGGTGTTTTATTTTTGTATTCGACATAGGCTTTGTCTTTTCCCCATTTTTTTTCAGCCTTCTCTTCTAAAAAAGGAAGTCCACTTATTNTTGTCAAAAGGAGAAACACAAATAGAGGGGAGACAAGGCTCACAAACTGCCAACTTGATAGAAATGGCAACGAGATGATTGCAATGCCTGTCCACAAGATAATTTCTCCAAAATAGTTTGGGTGTCTAGAAACAGACCAAAGGCCATGACTGATAAACCTATCTATATTTTCAGGCTGTTCACTGAAGTGCTTTTTTTGTCTGTCAGCAACCACTTCAAAGCCAAAGCCTAAAAGCCAAAGCACTGTTCCCAGAACAAAAAATACGCCAACTGGCTCAAGTGGGTTCAGTGCGATTATAGTAATAGCATTTACAGTAGTTAAGAAGACCCACAGGGCTGACAAAGTCCAGGTCATTAAAAATTTTGGAAGTGACTTTTTAATGTCTCTAAACCTTCTGTCTTCTCCAGCTTTCACTATTCTTTTATAAAGAAATATTCCCAGCCTTAATGTCCATACAGACACAAAAGTAGCAACGACCACCGCACGAATTGAGGCTTCTTCTCCAGAACTCAAGAGCGCAAANATTGAGGCTGAAACAACAAGAAGCGTTGCAATCATTCCCGTAAAGTCAAAATATTTTTCTGAGCTTGTAATTAATGAAGGCACCGCAATAATCCAATGCGTCACAAAACTTACAACAGCGCAAAAAAGAATTACAGGAAGCCCATAAAAAATTACCCCCTCAACTGAAGCCGCTATAGCAATAACATACGCCGTTAAAATGCATAAGGCAATGGCGCCAAAATCTTTAATCATTGTGGCTTCTCAAAAAGATAATGAGAGACTCCCCATTCAGAGCCGCGGTTAAAGCCAAAAAGAACCTCACACGACATGAAAAAAATTCGCCATCTTTGGAACCATGAGTTGGCGTCACTTTCGCCATAAGTTTTCTTAAAGAGCTCTAAAACTTCAGCTTTATTTTTGTCCATTTTTTGAAGCCAAGCAAGAGAGGTTTTTTCATAGTGCGTTCCGCTCACCCTCCAGTCTTTTTCTATTTTCATTTGACCTGGAAAGCTCATTAATAGCCTGTGGGAAGGCATTTGGCCTCCGCTAAAAAACTCTCTCGCCATCCAATCAGCATCGTCATTATCTTCAAATGGATAGGCAATTTTCTGATGGGAGAAAATATGTACAAACAGCTTNCCCTTGTTTTTAAGCCAAACGTTCACCCTTCCTAGCAATTTTTCATAGTTGCGCATATGCTCAAACATTTCAATGGAGATGACTCGGTCAAATAGCTTTGTCGTCTCAAAGTCATTCATATCGGCTGTGATTATCTCAACGTTTTTTAAATTGCGCTCTTCGCATCTTGCCTCAATAAATTGCCTCTGGTCATTTGAGTTGCTGACTGCAGTAATTTTAGATTTTGGAAAACACTCTGCCATGTAAAGAGTNAAAGACCCCCATCCACAGCCCAACTCTAAAACATCTTGGCCATCTACTAAGCCCGCCCTGTCAGTTGTTAGCTTGAGCATAGCAACTTCAGACTCGTCTAACGAAGAGACGCCCTCAGGCCATAGGCCCGAGCTGTACTTTAACCTATCTCCCAACACTAGCTCAAAAAGCCTTGGCGGAACCTCATAATGCTGTTCGTTTGCTTTTTCTGGCACAAGTGCAATTGGACTCTCTTTCAAAACATCAATCCAGGCAGCATGCTCTTGCTCCATTAGCGTCTCATTAATATTTGAAGCATCAACTAAGCGTTGCCTGCAAAGTCGCCTGATACCCAGTCTAATTATCGCGTCTGGCAATAGTCCTTTTTCTGCAAGTAGTATTAATAAAGTAATCATAAGTTAGTATGTAATTTGGATGTTTTTTGAATCTGGCTTGGCAAAAACAAACTGAAAGTCTCCAATTAAGTTTTCAAGAAATCCTGCTTCACAATAGACTAAGTAAAAATTCCATATCCTTGTGAATGGCTCCGAAAACCCAAGCTCTTTAATCTGTGGCAAAACTTTTTGAAAGTCTTCTCGCCAAATTTCAAGCGTTCTAGCATAGTGCTGGGTTATGTCTTCAGAGTCCACCATAACCATATCCGTTTTTTCCTTAATGGCATTAAGTATTTGTGGCATCGCAACTAGACACGATCCTGGAAATATATATTTCCTTATAAAGTCTACTGAGTTTTTGTAAGCATCAAAATCAGGATCGTTGTAAGTTATTCCTTGAAGCGCCATTAGTCCATTTGTTTTCAAAAGTGAGGAGGCCTTTTCAAAAAAACCAGGAACATATTCTGCCCCAACAGCCTCAATCATTTC
>JGI26112J46591_1000117_pt1 | contig 17112 bp, 15 predicted proteins | sample AOAMet1_08_M0_20_2_FD_46591 | JGI IMG/M metagenome (IMG submission 46591)
AGTTCAGATGTAATACTTTTAAGTTTTTTTGTAAAAAATAATTGACCTATAGCAAAGTGATCACCAAGATCCACTTTTTGTTCTTGTAAAATTTTATTTTTAAAGTAGTTATGGTCTATATCAAAGAGAAGTCCGCAACCATCTCCAGTCTTGCCATCAGAGCCGACCCCACCTCTATGGGTCATACTAATCAGAGCATCTACTGAAGTAGTGATAACTTTATGAGATTTAATTCCATTGGTATTAGCGACTAGGCCAAACCCACAGTTATCTCGAAAATCTTTCTTGTTAAATAGCCCAGGCATAATGTAGTTATTTGTATGAACATAAATTATAACATGTAATCTTTCATTTGTTTTCTAAAAGTGTCATACTGCGTCATACACTCTCACATTATGAAAAATAAGCAATATAAAATTGAGAAAGGAGTTTTACTCTTTACTCAGCCCAAATCTCCATTCTTTTATGGAAAGCTTAGAGTAAATGGAAAATACATCACAAAATCATTCGCTCCCATAGAGGATTTTGAAATTGCAAAAAATAAACTTTTGCATTGGAGAGAAGAAGTATTCAAAAATCAAGGAAATAACTTTGCTATTGCTGATACAAAAACACCAATTAGTTACAGAGATGAGTATGTTAATCATGAAAAACTTGACAATGATTTTCAATTTTTAGATGTAAGAAGATTTGATCCAGCAAAAAAATCTGCAGAAGAAAGAAAAATTAGTTTTGTAGAAATTTATGGGGAATACAATCAAGTCCAAGCATCCAATCAGGCACATAGATGCTTAGATTGTGGAAACCCATATTGTGAATGGAAATGCCCTGTTCATAACTTCATTCCAGACTGGTTAAAGTTAGTAAATGAGGGAAATATTATAGAAGCTGCGGAGCTATGCCATTCTACAAATAGCTTGCCTGAGGTGTGTGGAAGAGTTTGTCCACAAGATAGATTGTGCGAGGGAGCATGTACCTTAAACGATGGTTTTGGAGCAGTAACAATTGGCTCAACCGAAAAATATATCACTGAGAAAGCTTTTGAAATGGGCTGGAAGCCTGATATGTCTTATAGAAAATGGACAGATAAAAAAGTAGCAATAATTGGCGCAGGACCTGCTGGAATTGCTTGTGCGGATGTATTGACTAGATCAGGTGTCCACAGCCATGTTTTTGATAAAAATGAGGAGATAGGTGGATTATTAACTTTTGGAATACCTGAATTTAAATTAGAAAAATCTGTTGTAAAAAGAAGAAGGAAAATTCTTGAAGAAATGGGTGTTGAATTTAAATTAGGTAAAGAAATTGGTAAAGACCTCCCATTCAAAAAACTATATGAAGATTATGATGCTGTTTTTTTAGCCATGGGAACATACACCTCTCTTGAAGGTGGATTTGCTGGTGAAAAATTACTTGGTGTCCATAAAGCAATTGATTATTTGATCTCAAGCACAAAAAAACTTCTTAAATTGCACACAGAGAAAAATGAATTTATTAATCTTAAAGGCAAGAATGTTATTGTTTTAGGAGGTGGTGATACCGCCATGGACTGCAATAGAACTGCTATAAGACAAGGCGCCAAGTCTGTAAAATGCCTTTATAGAAGAGATGAAGAAAATATGCCTGGATCTAAAAGAGAAGTCCAAAATGCAAAAGAGGAAGGGGTTGAATTTGAATTTAATATCCAACCCATAGATATAGTTGGTGATAAAAAAGTACAAGGTGTCAAAATTGTTAAAACTCAATTAGGCGAACCAGATCAAAATGGAAGAAGAGTTCCAATACCTATTCCTGGATCTGAAATAATTTATGAAGCTGACGCTGTTATTGTTGCTTTTGGTTTTAGAGCAAGCCCTTCCAGCTGGTTTAATGATTTTGATATTGATATGCAAAAAAATGGTCTTGTAATAGCTGAGGAGCATCAAGAATTTAAATTTCAAACATCTAACAAAAAAATATTTTCTGGTGGAGATATGGTTAGAGGATCAGATTTAGTTGTGACTGCTATATGGGAAGGACGTGAAGCAGCAAAAAGTATAATAAAATATGTATCATGATAAAAACAGAATCCATTTTTTTAAAAGCACTCAATAAAGAGATTCTACCAATACCTCCTATTTGGTATATGCGTCAAGCCGGAAGGTACATGCCTGAGTACAGAGCTGTTAGAAAAAATTTTAAGAATTTCCTCGATATGTGTAAAGAACCTGAAGTCTGCTGTGAATTAGCTCTCCAGCCTATAGACGCATTTGAGCTAGACACAGCCATACTCTTTTCCGATATCTTAACAATACCTGATGCAATGGGTCTGGATGTAAACTTTTTGGAAGGAGAAGGTCCAGTATTTGGCAATCCAATAAAAACTGCTCAGGACGTCTTAGATATTGAAGATTTTGATACCGAAAGCCTTTCTTATGTATATAAAGCTGTGAGTAATATTAAAAATGCTCTTCCATCTCACATCCCTTTAATTGGTTTTTGCGGAAGTCCTTGGACATTAGCAGCTTATTCCATAGAAGGTAGATCTTCGAAAGATTTTTTATTTACAAGAAGCTTTATTAAAGAGAATAACGTTGAGGCTCATATATTTTTAGAAAAGCTAACTTTTGCATGTTTTGCTTATCTTAAGAGACAAGTCGANGCNGGAGCTGATGTAATTCAAATATTTGATTCATGGGCNAATTTATTAAGNGANGAGGAATATAAGATATATTCTTTAAGTTACATNACAAATTTGGTTAGCCTTTTAAAGAANGACCCTGCTACTGAAAATATTCCTGTTATTTTATTTTCTAGAGAACCAAAGGCAAAACTGCNAACCATCATGACTTCAAATTCTGATTGCTTGAGCCTTTATTGGAGTATGAATGATATTGATTTGGAGCAGACTGCTGACAAGGTAGCGATACAAGGAAATCTTAATCCAGAAATACTTTTAGAATCTAATGATGTAATTAAAAAAGAAACTTTAAAAATTCTCCAAAAATATAAAAACTACCCAGGGTATATTTTTAATTTGGGTCATGGCATCACACCAAATATAAATCCAGAAAAAATTAAATATCTTACAGATTTAATACGAAGTACTTAATTATCCTCTTTTGTTTCAGGCCAAAGCCTTATTAGGCCCTCTTGGGTGCAGGAAGCAACTAGATCTCCGTTATGGGAGAAAATAGAGCCTCTTGAAAAACCCCTAGCATTCCTAGTAATTGGACTGTCTATTGAATATAAAAACCAGTCGTTAAGATCAACTTTTCGGTGAAACCACATTGCATGATCAAGACTGGCATTTTGAAGGTTTTTAGTTAAAAAATTTACCCCTATGGAGTTATTTGCTGCAGCAATTAAGCCCATATCAGATATGTATAAAAGAAAGGCTTGTTGAATTTTTTGATCATCAGGGATTACACCTTCAGGCTTGATCCATGTGTTTTTATAAGGAGGTAGTCTTTTTGGATTAAAGTAATCTTGCTGCTCTACTGGTCTCATTTCAATTTCTTTTTGACGCAAGAAAACAGGCATATCTTCTGCCTTCATATTGAGTTTTTTGAGTAACTCTTCTCTGATTTCAATCTCATTTCTTAGATTCTCAGGTCCAGGAATATCTGGCATTGGAATTTGATGCTCAAGACCATCTTCATCTTTTTGAAAAGATATTGAACAACTAAAAATTGCCTCGCCATCTTGAAGTGCCTTAACAGTTCTTGTTGAAAAACTTTTCCCATCTCTAATTCTATCAACCATGAAAATAATCGGCTTATCCATATGCCCTGGTCTTAAAAAATAAGAATGAAAGGAATGAGCATAATGATCAACACCAATTGTCTTATAAGCTGCTATTAAAGTCTGAGCCATAACCTGGCCACCAAATACTCTTGCCCAACCAACATTTTTACCTGTCCAGGTGTAAATATCTCTATCTATTTTATTTAATGNAAATAGGTCTAAGGACTTTTCTAAAAGATTATTTTTTTTGTCCATTTGCCCAAGCTCCTTTGAGATAATTGCTGTTATAGTCGAAGACTATCTTACATTGTTTACAAAAAAACTAGAACTTTGATAAGTCAAAAAGTATGATGGTTACAAANTATACTAAATAAAAATTAAGCATGGCCATTAATTCAAATATAGATCTTCCAATAAAACCCAATCTTAAGATTGATGTTTCAAAAACATTTAATATTGACTCCAAGATCACCGTTAAAGGATACAAAGAAAAAACTGAGTGGGTTCCAGAAATAGACCCTAATTATGTATTTGATAAAGAGACTACTTTATCTATTNTAGCTGGCTTCGAACATAACAGAAGAGTTATGGTTCAAGGATTTCATGGAACTGGAAAATCAACTCATATTGAACAAGTTGCGGCTAGGCTGAATTGGCCTTGCGTAAGAATAAACCTTGATAGTCATATCAGTCGAATCGACCTATTGGGTAAAGATGCTATAAAACTTCAAGATGGCAAGCAAATAACAGAATTCCAAGAAGGTCTTTTNCCTTGGTCAATTCAAAACCCTGTTGCTTTAGTGTTTGATGAATATGATGCAGGTAGACCTGATGTCATGTTTGTAATTCAAAGAATTTTAGAAGTGGAAGGAAAATTGACATTGTTAGACCAAAATAAAGTTGTGACTCCTCATTCGTCTTTTCGATTATTTGCAACTACAAATACTGTAGGGTTAGGAGATGTGACTGGTCTTTATCATGGAACACAACAAATTAACCAAGGCCAAATGGATAGATGGCATATCCTTTCGACATTGAATTATCTTGATCCTAAACAAGAATATAAAGTAGTTTCATCCCAAGTTGGCGAGATGAAAAGTACAAAGAATCAAGAGATCCTTAAAAATATGATTAAACTAGCAAACCTCACAAGATCAGGTTTTAGCTCTGGGGATATCTCAATTTTAATGTCGCCTAGGACTGTAATTTCATGGGCACAAAATTATAAAATTTTTAAAGATATAGTAGGATCTTTCAAGCTAACTTTTCTTAATAAGTGCGATGAGATGGAGAAACCTATATTGTCTGAGTATTTTCAAAGATGCTTTGACTTGGATATTGAAAGTGATGGTCCTAAAAGCTAAATAACTAATGGGGTGGATAAAAAATAGAGATAAACTTCATGAGGCTTCACTTGCTTCTATTAAAGCTATTTCAAATAATAAAAATATCACATCTAAAAATGGAGTACCTCAGAGGCCCCCTCTTTTAGACCAAGCCTCACTATCCTCAACACCGAGATCTACAAAAGATCTATCTTCTTGGAGAGGCGAGTCAGACTTTCAAGCTTTTTGGTTTGCTTATCATAAAAATTTAAAAGAAATCCCACTTACCCTTCCTGCAAGATTGGTTTTTAATGAGCTTGAGATGTCGCGAGTTGAGATAGTTGGATCTAGACACTTTAAAGGCTCTAAGACAAATATAGTTAAATATTTAGAATCTAAAAGCCTCGCTGTGGGTGATAAAAAATCTCCTGCTTATGAGGCTCTTTGTGCAAATTTATGGCTTAAAGATTTAGCTGGATTCAATTTGCTTACAACTTCAAAAGAAATTCTTAGTGACTTTAATAAAAAATATAGTTCTGTAGATTTTAGTCACTTAAAGAATGACTTGATCCAAGAGCTGTCAAATCAAGAAGAGTTCAGCAAACTATCTGAAGAATTCCTAAAAAAAATAAATTTACTAACATCTACTAGTGATGAGGATAGTTTTGATGAAGATGAGCCTTTTGAATCTCCTGGAAGTTCAAACGAAATTGAAAATGAAGACCTGGAACAGAACCAAGATGATGATGAGGAGAACTTCGATTCTGATTCTTCTCTTGAAGAGATAGATATTGAAATAGATGAAAATATTGAGCAGGTTGCATCAACATCAGATGGAGCCTCTATAGATGAGGAAATTGAAGCACTCTCCTACCCTGATAATAATTTTACAGAATCCTTAAAAACTGATTACTCAATCTTTACTTCAGAATATGATGAAATCGTAGAAGCTAAGGATCTGACCACCCCGGATGAGGCTATAAGATTAAGAGTTCAATTAGATAATCTTATAAAACCTTATCAAACTACAATTGGAAAACTAGCAAATAGATTACAGCGTTTGCTGCTAGCAAAACAAAATACAAGCTGGAACTTCAACCTTGAAGAAGGAATGCTTGATACTGCTCGACTTCACAGAGTTATTGCAGAGCCAGGCCACCCTTTAAGCTATAAACAAGAAACAGAAGCTAATTTTAAAGATACTGTAGTAACAATTCTTATAGATAATTCTGGTTCTATGAGAGGAAGATCAATAAGCTTGGCTGCAATATGTGCTGATATTATTGGAAGCACATTAGAGAGATGTCAGATAAAGACAGAGGTTTTGGGCTTTACTACCAAACACTGGAAAGGTGGAGATTCAAAACAGGAATGGATTAGCAAGGGAAGTATCTCCAACCCTGGAAGACTTAATGATATTAGACATATCATTTATAAAAGTGCTGATAATACATGGAGGAGGTCAAGAAAACATTTTGGTGCAATGCTAAGAGAAGGTCTTTTAAAAGAAAATATAGATGGTGAAGCCCTTAGCTGGTCTCATGAAAGACTCATAAAAAGAAATGAAGAAAGAAAAATATTGATTGTTATATCAGATGGTGCTCCGGTTGATGACAGTACTCTATCTGCAAATAGAGAAGATTATTTAGACAATCACCTTAAAAAAATAATATCGCAAATTGAAAAGGATAGCCCTATTGAACTCCAAGCAATAGGCATTGGGCATGATGTAACTAAGTATTATGAAAACGCAATTACAATCCATAGAGCTGAGGAATTAGGTGAAGTATTGCTAGACGAGTTAACAAAACTTTTCAAGAACTAAATTCTGTTATAAAATAAGTTAATGTTTACAGTGTAAACATTAAATGGAGCACAGAATGAAAATAACAAAACAAGACGGACCACCAGAAGAACTTCTCTACTTTGATGATGAAGTAAACATGACACCTGATCAGGTTGAAGATGTGGTTGAAATATTTAATACACCTCTAACAGGATCTTATAACTGGGATTACACAGTTGCAGATAATAGAATTAAAAAGCTGTATGAACTTGGAAAAGAGTTAAATTGGAATGGATCTATAGACCTTAATTGGGACTATACCCACCCAGCAAATGAAAAGATTATTGAGCCAGATGAAGAACTGCCTCATGAGGGCCTAGAAGCATATGAGAATCTTTCAGAAGAAGATAAAATTCTTTTTGACAGACATACTACTGCTGAATTGATGAGTCAATTCCTTCATGGTGAGCAAGGTGCGCTATTAGTAGCATCGCAACTAGCCTGCTGCGCTCCAACCTTTAATGCAAAATTATATGCAGCTTCTCAGACATTTGATGAGGCTAGGCATGTTGAGGTCTTTAATAGATATCTTCAAGATAAAATTGGGATTCATTATCCTATTAATCCATCTCTAAAATTACTATTAGATAAAATTCTTACTGATGAGAGATGGGACTTAAAATTTATTGGAATGCAAATTATTATTGAAGGATTGGCGCTTGCTGCCTTCCAAATGCTAAAGTCAATTACCAAGGATCCTCTTTTAAAACAACTTCTACATTATGTTGTAAGAGATGAAGCTCGTCATGTAACTTTTGGTATTAACTATTTAGAAGACTATATCAAAACTTTAACTCCAGAAGAAATAGAAGATAGAGCTCAGTTTGCTTATGAAGCATGTGTTATTTCTAGAGAAAGATTAATAAATACAAAGGCTGAACAAAGATTTCTAAAAATGACAGAAGAAGAAGCAAGAGAATTCTCAATGAATACAAAGTCATTCGAAATGTTTAGAAACTTCTTGTTCTCTAGAGTTATTCCTAATCTATCAAGAATTGGTTTATTGACTGATTCAGTAAGACCAAAATTTGAAGCATTAGGCTTGCTCGAGTATGAGCATGCTCCAGATGACTTTGAGTGTGATTGGGGTGAGCTAAAGAAACCTCTTGAAAGCTTTGAAGATATCCCTGAAGCAATTTAGACTTTATTGTCTAGGACTNCTCAGCACTGTTTGCTTTGCAAGCACTGTTTATATCTCTCCGTCTGAGGATCCTTACACAGAAATACAAGAAGCCCTCATTCTTGCCAGTCCAGGTGATATTATTCACTTATCAGCTGGTCTATATGAACTTGAAGATAGCCTTTCTATTGATATTAATAACCTTGTTCTTGAAGGTGAAGGAATTGATGAAACTGTTCTATCATTTAAAAATCAACTCTCTGGTGCTCAAGGGCTTTCAGTAACCTCTGATAATGTAATTCTTAGGGACTTTGCTGTAGAAAATGCAAAGGGAGATGCTATAAAAGTTAAAGGTGTTGATGGGATAAGCTTTATTAGAGTTCGTACCGAATGGACCGGAGGGCCTAGCTCAGAAAATGGAGCCTATGGTTTATATCCAGTCGAATCAAAAAATGTACTTATAGACTCGTGTGTTGCCATTGGCGCTTCTGACGCCGGTATTTATGTAGGGCAGTCAGAGAATATAATTGTAAAAAATTCAATTGCTGAATTTAATGTGGCAGGAATAGAGATTGAGAATTCCTATTATGCAGATGTGTTTAATAATTATGCTTCCAATAACACAGGCGGAATATTGGTTTTTGACTTACCTGATATTCCACAGCAAGGCGGTCACCATATTAGGGTCTTTAATAATAAATCAGTGAATAATAATACAGATAACTTTGCTCCTGAGGGAAATATTGTGGGAGAGGTCCCAAGAGGGTCAGGNATTATTATTCAAGCGAATTCACATGTTGAAATATTTGATAATGATATTGGAGATAATGACACNATAAATATTGCTGTTGTAACTTATGGTTATGATACAGATGATGAAAGCTATTANCCTCACCCAAGAGCAATTCAGATTCATGGAAATAGATTTGGCAGATCGGGATATAACCCCGACCTTGAAACGGGCGAGTTAGCTAAAATTTTATTTGAAATATCTGGTGGGGACATGCCGGATATTTTTTGGGATGGGATACTCCCCCTGCCCCAAATTGTCTTTGGCCAACCCAAGGAAGATAAAATTGTACTTGGTGATAATGGTGATGCCTCTTTTTTAACCATCAACGCATTAAAATACATATTGCCATTTTTTGATCCTATAGAAACTAGCTATGAAAAATTCTCTGGTGAGATAACTCCCCTCCCTCCAGTGGTTCTAAGTGAAACTTTGTAATTCATTAATTCTTATAGCCTTTGCTATATTTTCAATCTCAATAACTGCTGAAGTTAATCACTCAAAAGTAATAAGCCAAGATGTTGCATTAAAATTATCAGACTATGGTTTTTTTACTAATTTAAGTAAGCAAATACCAACTGATGGAGTGCTTCCATATGACTTAAATTCGGCATTATTTTCTGATTATGCTGATAAATTAAGATTCGTTTATGTTCCAGCAGGTGGCTTTGCAGAATACCATCCAGATGAAGTTTTTGATTTTCCAACTGGATCCGTTTTAATAAAAACCTTTGCATATCTTAACGATTTTCCAGAATCAGAACTTGATGCTCAGCTTTTAGAAACTCGATTGCTTATAAGGCATGATGATGGCTGGAAAAATGTAAGTTACATTTGGAATAAAGAGCAAACAGATGCATATAAAAGTATTGCTGGAAAAACAATATCAACTCAATTTATAAATGAATATGGTGATATGCAAGATATTAGGTATAGAGTTCCCAATATTAATCAATGTAAAGAATGTCATCAATCAAATGAGACTATTTCTCCCATAGGACCTAAAGCTAGAAATCTTAACAAAGACATAAGCTATGCTGATGGCTCAATGAATCAGCTTTTAAAATGGCATCAACAGGGCTGGATAACAGAAAATATCTCTACTGACTCAATGGTGGATTGGTCTAATATTAATGAAGATTTAGATACTAGAGCTCGCTCATATTTAGATATTAATTGTGGTCATTGTCATATCGAAGGTGGATCTGCTGATACAACAGGCCTTTATCTTAACTTTACTGAAAATAGAAAAATAAACTTAGGTTACTTTAAAAAACCAATAGCTGCTGGGCGAGCAAGTAATAATTTAAAATATTCGATAGTTCCTGGAAACCCAGATGAATCTATATTGTTATATAGAATGCAATCTCTTGATCCAGGAATAATGATGCCTGAATCTGGAAGAGCTCTGCAACATGTTGAGGCTGTAGATTTATTAAGAAAATGGATTCATCAGCTTTAAATTTGTTATTAAGGCCTTAAGTATTTAATATATAAAAGTAATTTTAAAGGAGTTATTTATGTCTAAACATTCTGCAATTAATCGATTTGGTAGATCGCGTAATCCTGCGTTTTCAAGAAATTTTGATCAAGGTGGATTTAGAACTCAATCTAGCAGTGAGATGAATGCTGGAAGTGGTTTCAGGACAACATCATCAGTTGCTGAATCTACTGATATTATGACTTTAGATGGTGCTGTTAATAAGACAGGAATTCTTTTAGCTCTTTGCTTTACTGGTGCTGCAGTAGGTTGGAATATTCCGGCTCTTACATTGCCCGCTGGTATTTTAGGTTTTATTCTTGCTCTTGTGACTATCTTTAGAAGCCCATCAAAGGCTGGAACTACAGCTCCTTTTTATGCACTTGTCCAAGGAGTTATGCTTGGAGGGATTTCATTAATGTATGAAAACCTTTACGACGGAATAGCTATACAAGCTATTGGGTTAACTTTTGGAATACTTGCGTCTCTATTAGTTTGTTACAAAAGTGGTCTTATAAAACCAACTGAAAATTTTAGATTAATGGTTGGTGCTGGATTGGGGGAATATTCATACTTTATATGGTTAGCTTTGTTATGAGTTTTTTTGGATCGGGCATAAGTCTCCTATCGCCAACTAATGGATCCTTAATGAGTATTGGGCTTTCATTGGGCATTGTATGTTTTGCGTCTTTATCACTAGTTCTCGATTTTGACTATATTGAAGAAGGTGCTGAGAAAGGACTTCCAAAATACATGGAATGGTATGGTGCTTTTTCATTAATGGTTACTTTAATATGGCTGTATTTAGAAATATTAAGGTTGCTTGCAAAAATAAATAGCAGAAGATAAATGTCTAACGCTCTTATATTTGGTGGCATGGCTGCTATTTCACTCTTCGTATTCTTTAATCTAGGTAAAATTAAAGCATCAAAAAATCAAACAAATAGAAATAATAGAATTAATAGATTTCGAGAATCTAATCAGCAAAATATTATAGAAAGCGATTATAAAGAGGAAAAAAAAGATGAAGAGTAATTATATGTCGGTGTTATTGATTATTTTTTCAGTCTTTTCTTTTTCTCATGATGCTCATCAAACAAAAGGATCATTCGAAGATAAATTTAGACAATTAGAAGAAAAATATCCAGATCCTAATCAATATAGACCAGCTACGGGTGAGCCTGGAAAGTTATATTGGCAGCAGCAGGCTGACTATAAAATTTCTATTATTCTTAATGAAGATAATAGATCGCTATCAGGGTCTGAGGTGATTACATACAAAAATAATTCACCTCTAGATCTGCGATATATATGGGTTCAATTAGATCAAAATATATTTAAGAAGGACTCTATTAAAAATATGACTGCTACAACCGGCAGCACAAAAAGTATTTCGTTTGGCGAATTAAGAAAAAATAATTTCATGGATGAATTCGGTGGCGGATTAAAAAATTTAAAAATTAAGGTAAATGGCAAGGATGCTTCAACACATCTTGTAGGAACCTTAATTAGGGTAAACCTAGATGAGCCTCTAACAAGCAACAAAACAGTTGATATTGGAATTGATTGGGAATATCAGCTAGTTGAAGAAAATGCAGTAAGAGCTAGAAATGGGTATGAAACTTTTGAAGATGGTAACGACATCTTTCTTGTTGCTCAGTGGTATCCAAGAGTTTCAGCATATACCGACTATGAAGGCTGGCATAACAAAGAGTTTATTGGCAATGGAGAATTCACACTTGAGTTTGGAGATTTTGAAGTTTCTATTACGACCCCATCAGATCATATTGTTTCTTCAACAGGAGTTCTGCAGAACCCTGATGATGTCTTAACAAAAAAACAAATAAAGAGACTTAATAAGGCAAAAAAATCAGATAAACCTATTTTTATAGTTACCCCAGATGAAGCTTACGAGAATGAAAAAACTAGATCTTCGGACCTAAAAACATGGGTATTTAAAGCTGATAATGTAAGAGATTTTGCTTGGGCCTCCTCTAGAAAATTTATATGGGATGCTGCTGGGTTTAAACAAGATTCAGCTGAAAATCCTTTAGTTATGGCTATGTCATTTTACCCAAATGAAGGAGAGCCGCTCTGGTCTAAGTACTCTACAGAAGCTGTAATGCACACAATGAAGGTTTATTCCAAATACTCATTTGATTACCCATATCCTACTTCTCAGAGCGTTAACGGACCAGTGGGTGGCATGGAATATCCAATGATCACATTTAATGGCCCAAGAACTGACCTGGAAGATGATGGAACAAGAACATATTCAAGAAGTGAAAAGAAATTCTTAATAGGAGTGGTTATTCATGAGGTGGGTCATAACTACTTTCCAATGATTATTAATTCTGATGAAAGACAGTGGACGTGGATGGATGAAGGACTTAATACTTTTCTTCAATACCTAGCAGAACAAGAATGGGATATAGAATATAAATCTAGAAGAGGTGAAGCTAGATGGATTACTGATTACATGAAAAGTTCATATCAAGTTCCAATTATGACAAATTCTGAATCTATCTTGCAGTTTGGAAATAACGCATATGCTAAGCCTGCAACTGCATTAGTTATTCTTAGAGAAACGGTTTTAGGTAGAGAGCTATTTGATCTTGCTTTTAAAGAATATTGCAATAGATGGAGATTCAAACGCCCTACTCCATATGATTTTTTTAGAACAATGGAAGAAGCCTCTGGTGTAGATCTGGATTGGTTTTGGAATGGGTGGTTCTTCTCAACAGATCATGTAGACATTGCGCTAGAGAATGTTTTTGAAGCAACATTAGATACGCTTAACCCATCTGAAAATCTTAAAAAAGATCGAGAAGACTTTAATAATGAGCCAAAAATGCTTTTTGATGAGAGAAACATATCTGAGGGCATAGAAGAGCGAGTAAAACTCAGACCAGAACTGCTGGATATATATGATGAATATGATGAATTTACTCCTTCAAAAAGAGAAATGACTGATTATGAAGAAATTCTTGATGACCTTTATGATAGAAATAANAGTGACCCTGAATGGAAGAAAAAGGCACTNGTANACGCTGTTGATAAAGGTGAATTCTATTACATTTTAGATTTTAAGAATATTGGTGGTCTGGTTATGCCAATTCCCCTTCAAATAAACTATGAAGATGGTAGTAGCGAGTTATTAAAAATACCCGCAGAGATTTGGAGAAAAAATCCAAGTGAAGCTAAATGGCTTAAAAGATCTGCAATTAAAATTAAATCTATTATTGCTGATCCTTTTTGGGAAATAGCTGATGTGGATATTGAAAATAACTACTACCCTCAAAGAATGATACCAGCAAGACTTCGACCAAATGCTAGTAACAGTAATCCAAAAAATCTTATGAAAGATTTAATGGAAAGAAATAAAGAAATTAATTCTCATAATTAATAATGGACATCGGTATCGATTTTGGAATATCTAATATTGATGTTGCAATAAAGATTAAAGGTAAAATACGTTTTTATACATTCATATCTTCGGATGAAAGCATATCTGATAAATTTCATAACGTTATTAATAAACTAGATATAGCAGTGTCAGAAATAAAAAATATTGCTGTAACTGGAGGTAAATCAAGTGATCTGCCGGATGTATTTAGATCGGCTTCAATAACTAAGGTTAATGAGGTAATGGCNATTGGTCAGGGTGCTAAAGATATTTACAGTATTCAAGACAATGCTTTCGTTGTTGTTAGCGCTGGAACTGGAACAGCCTGTATAAACTATCAAGCTAATAACTTTCATCANCTAGGTGGAATTTCTGTTGGCGGAGGATCTCTTCAAGGTCTTGCAAANCTCCTTATNAATACTTCAGATGCTCATGAAATAAATAAAAAAGCCATAAAAGGCAATAGAAGTAATGTTGATTTTTTAATTGGTGATGTTGTAAATAANATAGGTGGGTTNGATGGAGATATTACAGCCTCAAATTTTGTAAAAGCAAGAGATNANAAGAATTACAACACAAATGATATTGCAGCAGCTTTGACCAATATGACTGGTGANGTTATTGGNACTGTAGCGTATTTAAATGCATTATTGGTAGGAGTTANCAANGTATACTTTGTTGGAAGGATACCTTTACTAAAATCGNTAAGAGATGCNATAGANCAAAGACTTGAACTTGCTGGGGTTAGTAGTNAATATAATCCAAATATGGAATATGCAAATGCAATTGGTGCACTTGCTTATTTACAAGGTAAAATTTAAAATCTTTAATATATATAAATCTAAGCANTANTTATGATCGAATCTACTGCNGCAGTNGTTACTGATAAATCAATTATTATCACATTTGCTGTACCTGTATTTTTTATACTTATCTTAATTGAGTATTGTTATGGAAGGTATNTAGGAAAAGATACNTATAGGCTNAATGANACATTTACGAGTATTTCNTTGGGGATGATAAGNAGATATCCTACTATGCTAAACCTGGGAGTCCAAAGCCTAATTTTTGTTTATGTAAGTNAGTATTTTAATGTAGGTCTGCTGTCAGTTAAGAANCCTCTAACTTGGATTATAGCCTTTCTCTTATATGACCTTTCNTATTATTGGATGCACAGACTGCATCACGAAATAAAAATATTATGGGCTACNCATAGTGTCCATCATCATGGAGAAGATTTTAATCTTGCAACTGCATTAAGACANACAAGTACTGGGTGGATTTGGAAGTGGATTTTTTACTTGCCAATGATTCTTCTTGGAGTTCCTGTAGAGGTTTTTGTAACTGTAGCTGGAATTAACTTGGTATATCAATTTTGGGTTCATACCGAACATATTGGGCATTTAGGGTTTTTAGAAAAAATATTTATCACTCCTATGAATCATGGAATTCATCATGCAAAAAATAAAGAATACATTGATGCTAATTATGGTGGTGTTTTTATAATCTGGGATAGGATGTTTGGAACCTATACTGCAAGAATGCCAGAGGTGGATCCTGTTTATGGAACAGTAAGCGCACTAAAAAGCTTTAATCCTATATGGGCAAATATTCAGATATATACAACTATGATCAAGGATAGTATTAAGACCAAAAAATTAAGTGATAAGCTCAAAGTTTTTTATTCAAAGACATACTGGCGCCCAGATGATTGCATAGAAGAAAAGGATCCTAAAGAGTTCTATGTAAAATATAATCCTATTGTTTCTAAAGACATCACAGTTTTTGCATTCTTTCAGATGCTGTTTACTATTATTGTTTCAGGATCAGTGCTTTTTGTTCTGCCTGAGCATTCTTACAATGAGATAGCTTTTTTTGGTGTCACCATAACCCTATTAAGCACACTAACTGCGTCATTACTTCAGGGCAACTGGTATGTGTACTTAGTTATTTTTGGATTTTCTGTGTGTGGAATTTTAAGTATCGAGTACTTTAACCTATTGAATATGAGTCTGATTTCTACTCAATTATTAATGAGTCAATTCTCAGTGAATGCACTTGTGGTTTCCTTGGTCGTTGCTTATCAAGGCTACAAGACACTACTTCCGATAAAAGATAAAAGTATTTTATAATCTTAATTAGTCTCTTTTGCTGGAACTCCAGCAACTGTCTTGTTGTCATCGACATTATGTAATACAAGACTACCAGCTGCTACGATTGAGTTTTTTCCAACTGTAATATTTCCTAGAACTGTACTAGCAGCAAAAACCGTCGCTCCTTGTTTAATATTTGGATGTCTTTTGCCTGATTCAAACCCCTTGCCTCCAAGAGTTACCCCTTGAAAAATAGATACATCTTTCTCTATGTCTGAAGTTTCTCCAATTACAACCCCGGTAGCATGATCAATCATGACTCCACCCGCTATTGTTGCTGCGGGATGAATATCAACACCAAAAACTTCTGAGGCCCTGTTCTGAAGAAATAATGCCATTGTGTGCCTCTCACCATTCCATAAACAATGAGCAGCTCTATAAGTTGCTAAGCCCAGAAACCCTTTGTAAAAAAGAAGTGGGGTAGAAAAATATTTACATGCTGGATCATTTTGTTTAAAAAATCTTAAGTCTGCTTCAAGGGCTGGCTCTATTTCTTTACAATCTCTGTAAACGTCTAAAATAAACTTTTTAATATCTGTAGCAGAAAGAGCATCGCTATGCAGTTTAGATGCAAGTATAGAAGCTACTGCTGCCAACAAATCTTTTTGTGATAATACTAGTGAGTTCAGAAATGGGCCTAATGTTGGCTCAGCATCAATTCTAAGACGAACTTCGCTTTCTATTTCCTTCCACAAGTTAATATCCATAAAACTGATTATATGCTTTTTAAAATATTTAGAGAGAAATAGGCGGCATTGAATACCGCCCAAAAATTAAAGGACCTTAGACGTCAAATCGATCTGCATTCATAACTTTGTTCCAAGCTGAAATAAAGTCATTAACAAATTTATCTTTAGCGTCATTCGAAGCATACACTTCAGCTAAAGCTCTTAATTGAGAATTGGAACCAAAAACAAGATCTGCTCTCGAAGCGGTTCTAATTTTTTCACCAGAAACTCTGTCAAAACCTTCATAAGAATTATCAGTTCCATTTGGTTTCCACTCAACCTTCATATCTAAAAGAGTATTAAAATGATCGTTGGTAAGAGTATTTGAATTATCAGAATAAAGACCATGACCATTTGAACTAATTCCCAGAGACCTCATACCACCTAGTAATACAGTCATTTCAGGAGCTGTTAAGCTAAGTAATTGGGCCTTATCAAGCATCATTTCTTCAGGAGTTATATTAATACCTGATTTATGGAAATTTCTAAACCCATCTGAATGAGGCTCTAAAACTGAAAATGACTCTACATCAGTCTG
>JGI26112J46591_1000143_pt1 | contig 15749 bp, 14 predicted proteins | sample AOAMet1_08_M0_20_2_FD_46591 | JGI IMG/M metagenome (IMG submission 46591)
ACCAGTTGATTAGCCAGTTTGAATCATAGTGTTCCCAAATTAAGCCGTCTGCTTGCTCAGCTTGCCTGATACAGATGCTCTTGGAGATAGCTAAAGCCCTATCCAGATACTTTTGTTCATTTGTTACTTCAAAAGCAGCTATTAAAGCTTCGCATGCGTGCATATTCGCATTCTGTCCTCGATAACTTGATTCTTGAGTCCAGTCAGAGTTTTTTTCATCAGAATAAAGCTCATACTCATTTATCCAAAATTGCTTTTCCATTAACTCAAAAGTTTCTGTAATGTAGTGTTTTGCTTCATTAATACCGGCCTTATAGGCTGTTGAATAGGCTAGTAACACAAAAGCCAACCCGTAACAGTAGTTCGTTGAGTCTTTTGCTTTTTCACCTTCTAGTATCCATCTATAGCCGCCAGTACTTTTATCAAGATGGTAGTCTCTTAAAAAGTTTATTCCATGACGAGCAGCTTCAATATATTCATCATTATCGAAATGAATTGAGGCCATTGAATAATTAAAGATAAATCGAGTGCTACTTACTAGGTGTCTGGTACTAGAATCATAGATGCTCCCATCATCCCTAAAGTGATGAAAAAACCCACCAAACTCCTTATCGATACAATGAGGATGATAAAAGTCCATAATCGAGCTTATATGCTCAGTCAGGAATTTCTTATCTCTAAAGACTGGGTTGCTTTTTGATTTCATTAAACAGGAAAGTACACTTCAACAACAAGCCCACCACCAGATCGATCTCTGAGCTCAAGCTCACCGCCATGAATATTTGCTATGCTTCTTGCAATTCCAAGACCCAAACCTGAGTGAGCATCATTTAATTCGTGATCCAATCGGTAGTAGGGCTTAAAAACATTTGCCTTTTCAATATCACTTAAACCTGGCCCTTTATCTTTAATTTGAATATAGATTCCAGTTTTCTTTTTTTGCCCAGTGACTTCAACTCCATTTCCATAGGTTAAAGCATTATTTATTAAATTGGAAAATAAACGCTCGATGGCTAGAGCTCTACCCTTCATAGAAATTGTTCTCTTAAAATCAATTTTGATTGGCAATCCTTTTATTTCTTCTTTTTTTAGAATCGCCGTTAACATTGTTGTTAATTCAATCTTAGAGGTATTTTCGTGCTCAATTCCATCAGTCATAATCTTTAGGCTTCCTTTGACCATAGACTCAAGATAGTCTAGATCGCCAATCAAGTCTTCCTTCACAGGGCTATCTTCAATTTGCTCTACTCTGAGACGCGCTCTGGTTAATGGTGTTTTTAAATCATGTGAGATAGCAGCAAATGATCTTTCTCTATCGGCTATAAATTTTTGAATGCGCCTTGCCATTGAATTAAAGGCACCAATTGTTGCCACCATCTCCTTAGAGCCTTTCTCTTCCATTTGACGAGGGTTGCGACCCTTTCCAAGAAGATCTGCTTGGTGCGCTAAAGTCTTTAATGGCAAAACAAGCCACCTCACGAACAAAAAGGTTAGCAAGAGCACTGTAAGAGAGACCGCTAAAAGAGTAAATATTCTCTCTCCATTAATCCAGTCAATGCCTAATAATAATTCACCATTTGGAACCACTGTCGTTAGATACATCCATTCATCTTTATCCACTGGAAACTGAATGACCACAAAAGGACTTTCATCCCCAGGATCAAGGAGTGAAAACCTTTTCCAGTTTGGGGATAGAGATACCATTAGGTTTTCACCGGTCAAGATTTTTAGGTTGTCAAAATCAACAAATATAATGTCCATGTCATCAATCTGACCAATCTGAGCGGTTATGCTTGACTGCAAGTTCTCTCTAACCAATGTGGAAAATTCAGACTCTTGAATTGGAACTAAATCGATATATTGCTTGTTTACAGATACAAAGAATCGAGTTCCCCCCATGTCTCTGAGCTGATCAAGAACAATATGTCGGTATTCTTTTGGTAGTTCTTCAAAGAACTTGACTGTCTGGGCAATTCGAGAGCCCATAGCTTGAGAGACTTCAACCATTCTCTCTCTTTCTGAGTTTTGAAGCTGACCTACCCATAGCCATGCACCAAGTATTTGCGCCAGAAAGATTCCAACAAATAAAACTGATGTCATTCTACCGACAACAGTTTTAGGCATGAATCGAGATATATAGGTAAACACTCTGCTCAACTTTTTAGCAGGAGGACATAACCTTTACCTCTTACACTTTGAATAATTTCTCCATCAAAATGACTACTGAGTTTGTGCCTTAATCGGCTCACAATTGTATCAATCGAGCGATCTAGTGGATCCACTTTTCTTCCGTGGAGTAGCTCTCCAATTTCGTCTCTACTTAGAACTGTCCCTATTTGCTTATGAAAAACACAGAGTAAGTCAAACTCAGTCCCAGTTAGTTCAAGCTCTTCTCCACCAATGAAGGCGCTTCTTGCAGCATAATTCATAACGATATTGTTATCAACGTCCTCTTCTTTTATTTCAGAACGCCTTAATAGTGCTTTAATTCTGGCAAGAAGCTCTCTCGGATTGAATGGCTTGCCCATATAGTCATCAGATCCCAACTCCAAGCCTAGAATGCGGTCAAGGTCATCACTTGCGGCAGTCAGCATAATAATAGGTATATTTGAGTTTTGGCGCACCCTTTTACAAACTTCGAGACCATCAATGCCTGGGAGGCCAATATCTAAAACAATTAAACTGAATTTGTTTACATCTTTTTTTAAAAAGGATTCACCATCAGTAAAAGCTTCAACTTCAAAGCCATTTTTTGTTAGATATTGATCCAACAATTTAAGAATTTCTGGATCATCATCGATGATTGCGAGCTGCTTCATTCTTAAATATTATCCAGTATAAAAACGATTTATTATAGACATAGAAAATATTTATGCAATTTTGAGAAAAAAAATGACCTCAATTGAGGTCATTTTTTTGTTTCATATAAAAAGCTTTACGCTAAGAAATATTCACCTATTTGAGTCATCACTGTTGTTGATGAAACATCTGCGCCTCCCGCCTCTCTAATTTCAACAATATCAGCGCGCTCACCAAATGTTTTTACAAATGATGGGTCTTTCGCTTCAGCCAATACAAAAACAGCGGTCTCATCAGGGTTTGCTCCTGCCCAAATCATCTTTGCACCTTGCTCATTCATTTGAGATTCTAGGCCTTTTGCCATCTCTGACCAAGTTTTCCAACCTTTAGAAATATTTATCGTTACCAACATACGTATCATTTGATTTCTCCTTATTGCTTATTAAAATTACATTGTAGTATATTTTTTGATTTTTTTCAGTGTTATGCCGTGACTTAAATTACCAATAATTCAGTCCAGCTTGTTGTGTATCTATTTGACTTGAAGTCAGCCCTTGGTAGCCATCTATTGTTACCTAGCTCACTGGCGTATTTAATTGATTCATTGAATCTTTTATTGACACTTCTTATCGTATTCGATTTTTGGCGTGCCATGGTCTGAATCTGACTATTTTGAGTTATCGAAAATAGATCTTGCTGCTGATAATTTTTAGTGAGGTTTCCTAGCACTAAACCGCCCTTATAAAAGGAATGTCCAGGTTTATAAATCAGCCTTAGTATTTGGGCTACTAAAGGAATAATTTGAGACTGATCTTGAATAGCAGTTGTCATTCCTACTGTTTTTGATAGGTGAACACAAGGCTTATCTTTCTTATGAGGATTGGTATAGATGAAAACCGTAATAGTTGTCGTTGCTAACTGATGATTATTGAGCTTATTAACGGCCTTTCTGGTCAGGTTAGTCAAGGCTTGGTTTAGCTCATCAAAATCCTTCAAATCACAGCCAAAGGAGCGTGAAGAGACAATCTGTTTTCTGGCTGGAGGAATAGCCTCAATAGGAATACACGAGCTGCCATAAAGCTCCTTATAAATCTTTTTTCCATTGACTCCCAAAAGCGTTTCAATTACACCGACATCAGATTGATAAAAGTCATGGCTAGTATGAATACCAATACGATTTAATTTTTTAGCACTTTGCCTGCCTATACCCCATAAATCTCCAACCTCAACTGACTTCAACAGCTTGCAATATCTTTCATAGGATAAATCATCGATATCAAAAACACCATCAAATCGTGGGTACTTCTTAGCAATACGATTAGCAAGCTTTGCCAAAACTTTAGTACTTCCAACGCCAACACATACCGGGATTCCCGTCCAGCTCTTAACGCGCCTTCTTAGAGAGTGCATGTGATCCATCAAGTTAAGTGGAAGCCTCATGAGATCTATAAAGCTTTCATCGATAGAGTAAACCTCTTGAACAGGAGAGTACTCTCCAATAACCTTCATCACTCTTGAGGACATGTCTCCATATAAAGGATAGTTTGAGGACTTCACCACTACGCCGTTTTGAGTAATTAAGTTTTTGAGTTTGAAGTAAGGCACTCCCCATTTTGATACCTAATGCTTTTGCCTCATTAGAGCGTGCAATGATGCAGCCATCATTATTAGAGAGAACAACAATAGGTTTGCCCTCTAACTTGGGTTCAAAGACTCTTTCACAGGAAGCATAAAAGTTATTACAATCAACCAGTGCAAACTTGGTTCGATTATTCATATTGGTGTATTACAGATGTCACAACACCCCATATAATGAGCTCGTCGTCACCACTAATTTTAATATCTTCAAAGTCAGGATTTTCAGCCTTAAGGGTTATGTTTCCCTTGTATTTATGCAGACGCTTCACAGTAAATTCACCGTCAACAACTGCGATTACTATTTTTCCACTTTTGGCCCCTAAAGATTTATCAACTATGAGGATGTCGCCCTGCTGAATGCCGGCTCCTATCATCGAATCGCCCTGAGCTTTAACAAAAAATGTAGCCTCTTTATGGTGAATAAGGTGTGTATTTAGATCGAGAGCATCTTCCAAGTGATCGTCTGCTGGAGAGGGAAAACCTGCCTGAACGCGAGAAGTAAAAATTGGAATTGATAGCTCAGTTGGATTGTCCTTAACTGCAAGAACTTCGACATCTGATTTAATTTGAGATTTGTATATTTCAATAACAGGATTAATAGAATCTACAAGACTAACAGGCACTCTAATGACTTTCGTTTCTTCTTTGAAGCTACCTGAATTTTTTTTACGACCAGCGCCCTTTCGAGAGCCTCCATGAGTACTTTTATTCATTCAACTTGATTTATGTAACAATATTCAAGTTGGGATTATAAATTAACCTATATCGGAGGTCAATAGTTGATTTAAGATAAAACTATGCGTCAGATAATTGACGTAATTTTTTTGCTGCAGTGCTATGGCGATTGATCAATTCAGATTCATCTTTTCCAACAATACCTCCATCAACAACTTTCCATTTTCCGGCTACCATAACCCTATCGGCTTTTTGTGCTCCGCATAGCAATAAAGCAGCCAAAGAGTCATGGCTACCAGAGAATCTGAGCTCATCGAGCTTAAATAAGGCTAGGTCTGCCTGCTTACCAACCGCAATTTCACCAATATCTGACCTTCCTAGAAGTGCAGCTGAACCTTTGGTAGCCCAGTTGTAAGTCTTTTGATGTGTAATCTTTGAGGCGCCATAACGCAAGCGTTGCAAATACATTGCCTGCCTCAACTCAGCAATCATATTAGAGCCATCATTAGAAGCCGAACCATCAACGCCAAGGCCAATAACAGAACCTGCATTTTCAAGCTCAAGACTATGACAAATACCAGAAGCTAGCATCATATTTGAAGTTGGACAGTGACAAATACCAACATTATTCTCACCTAACTTTTTAATCTCTTCTTTATTAAAGTGTATGCCATGAGCAAGCCAAGTTCGCCCAGACAGCCAGCCGACACTCTCAAGATAGTCAACAGTCCTCAAACCAAATTTCTCTAAACAAAAATTTTCTTCATCTATCGTTTCTGCTAAATGGGTATGAAGACGAACATTTTGCTGCTCAGCAAGCTCAGCAGTCTCAATCATTAAATCAGTGGTTACTGAGAAGGGAGAGCATGGAGCAAGCGCAATTTGAGTCATTGATCCCTCGTTTGCATCATGGTAAGCTTTGATGAGTCGCTCACTGTCAGATAGTATCTGTTCTTTAGTCTGAACGACAGATTGCGGCGGTAGACCGCCATCTTTTTCACCAAGACTCATCGAGCCTCTAGTCAGAACGACGCGCATTCCTAGCTTTTGAGCTTCTTCTACTTGAATATCTATAGCATTTTCAAGCTGATCTGGAAAAAGGTAATGATGATCACTTGCAGTAGTACACCCAGACAGAAGCAATTCAGATAGTGCTAATTCAGTTGAAACAGATAGCATTTCAGGCTGAATGTTTGCCCAAACCTTATATAGGCTCTTGAGCCATGGAAAAAGCTCCTTATTCAAAGCCTCAGGATAAGCTCTTGTTAGAGTCTGATAGAAGTGATGATGAGTATTGATCAATCCAGGCAATAAGACGCTTGTACTCGCATCATAAGTTTCATCAATAGTCGCCTTGGGGGTCTGACCCATTTGTACTAATTCGATAATTTTTTGGCCTTGTACAACAACTCCACCTTCACAGTTCTCAGCAAAGACGTCTAAAGGGTTTTTAATCCAAATAATAGGTTGATCACTCTCGACCATATAATTTATTGAAAACTAAATAAAGCGATAATACACAATCAAGAACTAAAGAGAAGCACCTTTTTCATTGAACCAGTGTGTGTCGCTTTGGCTGAATCCGACTTTGACAGACTCACCACCCTTAATCGTGGTTTGACTGTTTAATTTTATTGAGATTTCTTGCTTGTCAATCGTTTCACCATAAAGGTAACTATCAGACCCTAACTGTTCAACAGTCTTAACCTGAAGAGAAAGAGTGTTTTCATCTTGAATTCTCAGATGCTCAGGCCTAATACCAAAAGTAGTAGCACCCTTTGGTGAAAGCTTTTTAATCTCTTCAGGCAGAGATGAGCAATCTAGAAAATTCATTTTTGGCGAGCCAATAAAGCCTGCTACAAATAGATTGGCTGGTTTATTATATAAATCTAAAGGGGAGCCAGTCTGTTCAATAATGCCATCATGCATGACCACAATTTTATCCGCCATTGTCATCGCTTCAACTTGGTCATGAGTCACATAAATCATTGTATTGCCGAGTCTTGCATGAAGCGCTTTGAGTTCAACGCGTGTGGCAACACGAAGCTCAGCATCAAGGTTAGATAATGGCTCATCGAAAAGATAAATCGATGGTTCTCTGACAATAGCTCTTCCAATTGCAACGCGTTGTCTTTGACCTCCAGAAAGTTGCCCTGGTCTTCTTTTAAGGTAATCTTCCATTCTTAGCTGGTTGGCCGCTTTGTTGATCCTTTGCTCAATGTCATCTTTATCTAGCTTAAGATTTTCAAGTCCAAATGCAAGGTTTTGACGAACCGTCATATGAGGGTAAAGTGCGTACGACTGAAAAACCATAGCAAGCCCTCTTTTTGCTGCAGAGACATCGTTGACCCTTTCATCATTAATGAGGATTGACCCCTCAGTAATTGCCTCTAGACCAGCAATCATTCTTAAGAGTGTTGACTTACCGCAACCAGAGGGTCCCACAAGGACACAAAACTCACCATCTAAAACCTCCAGATCAAGCCCATGAATAACCTCTGTCTTTCCGTAAGATTTTTTAATGTCACGTAATTTAAGATTTGCCATAATTTATTTCATGCCTGTTGAGGCAATTCCTGTTGTAATATATTTTTGAAGAAAAACAAAGACCAGTGTTGTTGGTACCAAGCTTACCACCGTCATTGCAAGAGCATAATGCTCCCTCGCAAGATACTCTCCATTAAAGTCGAGCAAACAAAGCTGAATAGTGTAAGCGGCTTTTGTTGTTGAAACAGCTATCATAGGGAGGATGAGATCATTCCAACGCCATATAATAGAAAGAATTCCAAGCACAGCTATTGCAGGCAGTGCCAATGGAAATATAATTCGCCAATAAATTGTCCACTCACTAGCTGCGTCCATTCTTGCAGCCTCCAAGAGTTCATCTGGAATCGTAAGCATATATTGCCTGAGCATAAAGACCCCAGTAGGTGTCGCTGCTCCCGGAATGATTACCCCCCAAAGAGAGCCAGAGAGACCTGTCATTGTTACCATTTTAAAAATACCCACAATGAGTACCGATGCAGGAACCATTAAAGTCGCCAAAATGATAACAAAAAAGATGACCTGTCCATTAAATCGATACTTAGATAAGGCGAAAGCTGCCATAGAATTAATCAGCAGTGTTATCAAGGTTGCTACTATTGTAACGAAGACCGAGTTATTGAGACACCTAACCGCATCAAAGCTTTTTAGGGCTTTTTTAGTTAAAGGATCCGTATAGTTGATCCAGGAAGGCTTTAAATTTTTGTTAATAATAATTTCATTTTGAGGAAGCTTGGTTATGCCTCCTTTGGGGTTGGAGACAAGCCTTGCATTGACGGTGTCTTTAGTTGGGTTAATTCGGCTCACAGAGTACTCAACTAATTCTCCCGTTTGAGGATCCATCATGGACACCAAAATTTGAGCTGTAAATCCATTCGGTTTATAGGGCTTGAGTCCTAAATATTCAGATAACAACCTCGCATCCTCGTCAACAAGGCTGTCCACTATTGCTTGAGGATCATATTCCTTCTTAGCACTCGGAAACATGCTTGGGTACTTGATGAGCCAGTCAGGTAGGTTTTGGCTAAGAATTAAATCCTTAGCCATTACTGATACCAGTCCAAAGTGCGATCTTAAAGCGTAGTATTCATTTCCACTAAAATTTTTGATATAGTTGACGACGTCCTTTTCAGCTCTTTCGTCATCACTCAAATTTTTCCAAAACATGACCCATGGCTCGAGGTCTTTCATAATAAGAATATCTTTACCATCTGGCCCATAGGTTGTGGCTCTTGCAATACGCTCATAGTCCATTGGTAGAAAATTAGTATCATACTTTTGAAGTAAGAATTGTGACTTAACGGAGTTCATTACTAGCCACAAAACTGGCAAAAAGATGATCAAAAAGCCAAGAAATAAAAAACCATAAGAGATCCAGTCGGTCAGACTAGCTTTCTTTTTGCCCTGTCTACGAGTAAAAAATTTAATGACATCTGTCATAGCTTGACTTGTCTCCTAGTTAAGTAGAATTGAAGCAAAGAAAGAACGATTAATATTAGCGCAACAATTAGAGAAGCCATTGCCGCAATGCCTAAACCAAAGAATGTTTTTTGGCCACGTATTCCGGCATTTTCAACAATATAAGAAACAAGTGAGATCCATCCCACTTGAAGCGCATAAAGCTCCTCAAACGCCTGCACCGCTTTAATGAGCGACAGGACTGTTACAACCAATAAGATTGGCATTAATAAGGGCAGTGTAATGCGCCAAAAAACTCGCCTCTCTGACGTCCCGTCCATTTGAGCAGCCTCATAAAGGTCTCTAGGAATTGACTGAAGTCCAGCCAACAAGATGAGCATATAAAAACCCATATGAGCCCATGTATAGACAAAGATTGACCAGAACATTGTCCAGTTTGGATCCATTAGCCACTGGATCGGCTCACTAATCCAGTTCCAGTCTATTAGTGTTTGAGACAACATGCCTTGCCTCTTCAGTATAAGGGTCCATAAAAATGCAACAACCACAGGGCTCAGCATGACTGGATAAAAAAATACAGCCCTCCAAAAACCCCTTCCAATAACCTCCCTATTGAGAACAATTGCAGTAAAAAGAGCTATGAGAATCATAATAGGCACTTGAAGTATCACAAACACAAATGTGTCATACAGTGCTGACTTGAATTTGGCATTCTCAACGTTAATACCGCCAGTATCAATTTGAATTTCCTGAGTAATTCTTGCCAGGTTATCAAGCCCTGAAAAAGCTCTATTTTCAAAGTTGATACTTGTTCCATCGGTCACAGAAAAGCCAAAGTTCATGAACAATGGAAGAAACGTAAAGAGTCCAAATATGAGGATATTTGGGTGATCGCTTTAGTTATGTAGTCAGGAACAATACCGTAAATGGCAAAGTTCTTATTGTAACCTTGGAACCAATAGGCTTGCGGAGTAGATTCTGCCGCTTTACCTGCATTTGCTGCAAAAGTAGACAGTCCAGCTGAAACTCTCTGGCTTACGCCTGAGTAGTCAATTCCAGCCTTTTTGAAGACCTTGGTGTGCAGTAATGTTTGAAGTATTAGATGCAAAGTAACCTGCTCTTCCAGCTTGAGACAAGAAGTCAATGAACGAAGCTGATACTTCAGGCTCCTTAGTTGATTTAAATGCAACAACTCCAGAACCTCCTGGCATTGCTCCACAACCACCTGTTCCACATGGAATAGGAACAACTTTCCACTCAAAGTCAGTGATGTTTGCATCATAGTTGCCAAGCATCCAAGATCCTGACATGTGCATAGCTACCGTACCATCTAGGAAAAGAGGTGCTGCATTTTTATAAGCAGTACCACCACCAGCAGGCCAGCCTTCAGCAGGCATTAAGCCTTCCTCATGCCATCCAACAAACGTTTCAGCAAAAGCTTTGAATCCATCATCAACTAAAATAGGAACGCCATTCTCATGGAATTTAGCGCCATAAGAAAAAGCTGGTCCAGCCCATCTGTGTGCTGTTCTATCCATTGCAAGTCCAGCTGTTAGGCCTAGTTCAGACTTGACAACTCTTAGAGCGTCAGCCCAGTCATCCCAGGTAGCGCCTTCTTCAGGCATATCAACACCAGCATCTTCAAACATCGTTACGTTTACATAAGGACCCGTAACTGTGAGCTGTGCTTGCCAGCCATAAATTCCGTTATCGCCAGATGGTTTTCTATACCATGGCAACGTTGCACCATAGTTTGTTTCCCATTTTCCAGCATCAACATAAGGCGTAAGATCAAGGTAATACTGATTCAATCCACCTAAATTAGTAACACGAGCAACGTCTGGAGCAGAGCCAGCTTCAAGTTGATTCTCAAGCTGATCTCTAACTACATCATAGCCCACTTTTTCAAAGTTAACTGTATTTCCAGTTGAGTTTTCCCAAACAGAAGACATCTCTTCCAAAACGTCACACTCATTAGCGTCCTGATAGCAAAGAAACTTAATTTCTGCTGCGTTAACACTAAACGAGGAGACGGCAAGAAACGATGCCAACAAAATACTTTTTTTCATATCTCTCTCCAATTATTTATATAGACAAAAATTACAATATTTGTAATTTGTTTGTTTGATTAATCTCATATACAAAAAGGAAAAGTTAAAAATATATAAAATTATTCAAATTGGAGTATACATGAATTCATATATAGCAGTAAAATAATCCTATCGTTTTTGGTACACTGTTCCAATATATGAAACTCTGTATTCTTTAACACTTTATTCTAATCTTATATATCAATAATGAATACTCAAAATTTAGGAAAACTGATCCATCTAAAGAAACTTTGCACTGAAAATAATCACTTTCAAATGCTTGCTGTAGATCAAAGACCACCAATCTTTAACATCATATCTCAAGCAACAGGAAAAGAGCATACATACTCACAAGTAGTTGAATGTAAAAAGCTCATAACCTCTCATATGTCCGAGTTTGCTACAGCCATTCTAATGGATCCTCACTATTCTTTGTCTAATCTTCTTCCGTTCAATAAGTCAAAAGGCCTTGTGATTACTTTAGAGGAGCACAGTTTTACAGAAACTAAGAAAGGAAGATACTCTAAAAATATCCCTAACTGGAGTGTTGAAAAAATTAAAAGAGCTGGAGGCGATGCAGTAAAAGTACTTGCTTGGTATAGACCAGATGCAGAGTCTAAATCAATTGAACACCAAAAAAACTACGTTAGAGAAATCGGTCAAGAGTGTGAAAAGTATAGTATCCCTTTTTTACTTGAGCTTCTTGTATATCCGTTTCAAGATGATGAAAATCATACGACTGAATACCAAGAACAAAAACAGAAAAAAACCCAACACGTTATTGATAGTGTTAAAGAATTCGCTAAAGACGAATATAAAGTCGATATTTTTAAATTAGAGAGTCCTGTCGATAGTAGTCAACTTGAAGGCGAAATAAGTCAAGATACAAAAGCAGCATTCAAAGACCTCTCTTTAGCAACTAATAATATACCATGGGTTGTGCTTTCCTCTGGAATGGGCAAGGATTCATTCTATAAGTGTTTAGAGCTTGCCTACAAAAATGGGGCCTCAGGATATCTTGCAGGGAGAACTATCTGGCTTGATGCCTTCAACCAATATCCAAATATTAAGCAAGTCGAAGAAGGTTTGAAAAAAGACTCTACAAGCTATGTTAATAAGTTAAATGAATTAACCGCCTCAAATGCTCAATCTCTTGAAACTTATTTTAATAATGGATTTAAAATTGAAAGCCCTGAACAATTTACAAAAGAATTTGGAGGTTTTGAATGATTGGATATTTAGCACTTGCAAGGGAAACCTTTGATGTTGAGTTTGCTGAGTCAAAATTCAGTAACGCCAAGTCACTTTTATTGTCGCTATCTCCGAGTGCAATTGGCTTTAATGAGCTCATTACGAATGATGAAGATGCCAGTAAAGCTTTAACATTTTTTAAAAGTAACCCCTGTGACAAAATTTTTCTCTTTCAAACAACCTTTACAGACGCTAAATTTCTCTTAAATTTTGCTCAAGAAATCAACAAACCAATTTGCATCGTCTCGTTTCCAGAGCCGAGAACAGGTGGAAGATTAAGGCTCAACTCGATTTGTGGCCTTAACCTGGGTATGCACTCATTAATAAAGAACAGCATTACTCCAGAATTTGTCATCATGGANTCTGATGAAAAAGTCAATGAGTCCTCATTTCTAGGTTTTATAAGCGGNACAGNTGAAGTTGATCANCTNTCTTGGAAAGAGGCAACGATTAGTAACAATCACGCTGATTTTGATTACANTATTGACAAGCAAACTATAGGAATTATTGGAACTAGNCCTGAAGGCTTTGATACCTGTGACTATGACTCCAANGAGGTAACGAGTAAGCTCAATGTGTCTCTNATAGATCTCGAGCTTGAAGACCTTTTTGATGAAGCCAAAGAAGTTGAAGCAGATACTATTCTTAAAACCAAGAGCACTGTTTCAAGTTATCTTCAAGGAACCGAGGATCTCGTTCAAGAAGAATTTGATAAAAGCCTTTCAATCTATCATGGTCTTGAGAGTTTAAAAGATAAGCACAATCTTGACGCCTTTGCGATACGATGCTGGCCAGAGACTTTCACAGAGTATGGATGCGCTTCATGTGGACCGATGGCAATGATGAATGAAAAAAAAGTAAGCTGCGCTTGTGAGGCAGACGTACTTGGAGGAATTAGCTGCAACATACTTAACCAAATGAATGACAGCCCTTCCCTTCTNGTAGATATTGTTGACGTTGACAAAGCTGACAATTCCTTGGTATTTTGGCATTGTGGTTTAGCNCCAATCAGTATGGCAAAANAAGGTACTGCTAAATCTGGAATTCACTCTAATAGAAGAAAACCCCTNCTTCATGATTTCAGTCTTAAGGAAGGTGAAATAACTATATTTAGAGTTTCAAAAGCTCGAAACACACTTCAATTTTTCATTATGAAGGGCAAGGTNATTGATAGACCAAACTCTTTTTCTGGAACCTCTGGAGTAATTAGTCTGGGTGAGAATAGTCCACAAAAATTAGAGGAAATGTTTAAAGGTGGACTNGAGCACCATGTTGCATTTACTTATGGTGATATATCNGATCAATTAATTCATTTTGGTCAGCAAATGAATATACCAACATATACACTATGACAGAAAAACTAAAATATGCCATTATTGGCGCAGGNTGTATGGGCCAAGAGCACATACTTAATATAGAGATTATTGATGATGCTGAGGTTGTTGCATTGTGCGATACTAGTGAAAAATCTATCAAGGAATCTCTTGACTTACTTAATAATGATGTTGCTATTTTTGATAATTACATTGACCTTGTAGAGGCCAACATTGCAGATGCATTTATCATTGCAACACCCAACTTTACGCACATTGAAGTTTTGAAAGAAGTAATGAAATCAGAAGCTCATCTTCTGATAGAAAAGCCTCTCTGTACAACTGTTAAAGACTGTCAAGAATTTGAAAAATTGGCAGTAGACTATCCGGGTGTTATTTGGACTGCGATGGAATATCGCTATATGCCACCTGTCCAAAGAATGATTAAAGAGATTCATAACAAAACTATCGGTGATTTAAAAATGCTCTCTATTCGTGAGCACCGCTTTCCATTTCTTCATAAAGTTGATGACTGGAACCGCTTCGCTATAAAGACTGGAGGAACTCTGGTTGAAAAGTGTTGCCACTTTTTTGACCTAATGAGACTGATTGCTCAAAGTGAACCTCTAAAAGTTTATGCAAGTGGTGGCCAAGATGTTAACCATCTAGAAGAAACCTATGGCGGAGAAACGCCTGATATTCTTGATAATGCGTTTGTCATTGTTGACTTTGAGAATGGAGTCAGAGCATTCCTAGACTTGTGTATGTTTGCAGAAAACTCTGACTATCAAGAGGAGTTGTGCGCGGTTGGATCTTTAGGAAAAGTAGAAACTGAAGTGCCATCAAACTCCTCCGGAATAACAAACTCAGATATCAGAATTGGACTCAGGGAAAATCAAACTGCACTCAAAGAAAACATAACTGTAGATGCTAAAATCCATCAGGCAGGACACCATCATGGCTCAACATACTATGAACACACCTCGTTCATCAGCGCTATTCGCAACAACACCAAACCAGAAGTCTCACTCAACGATGGCCTGATTGCAGTTGCAATTGGTGAGGCCGCAGAAATCTCTATCAAAGAAGGGAGAGTTGTCCAGATGAGTGAATTTAACCTCTAGCAACACCAGCCACCTATTTTCATTACAATTGACCCCATGATTACTTGCGTTGGCCCTATTTTTCTAGACAGAGTTGTCAAAATTGATCGCTTTCCTGAAAAGCCAATCAAAATGTTAGCAAATGGACTAGAGAAGCGTCTCGGTGGGCCTGCTCCTGTTGCGAGCTTTGCCATTAGTTCTCTTGGCGGTAATGTAGAATTTATTGGCAGATTTGGGAGTGATGATGCCGCTGATTTTTTAAAGTCAGAGTTTATTAAGTCTGGCATCCCAACTCATAAATCCATCACAGTTCAAGATGCTCAAACATCCCAAAGTCACATCTTTGAAGATAAAAAAGGCGAAAGAATGCTGGCTGTCTTCAATGAAGATAAGCTCATCAATGAAAAGACAATGCCTACTTTTGATTTTTCTATTGGACAGTCTTATCTCGTCGACACAAACTGGATTGAAGCAGCCCATTACGTTGCAGTTCAATCTCAAAAGAATAAGCTTAATTGTGTTGTTGATCTTGATAATTTCTCTAATAGCGCTCGTCTTGAAGAGGTGGTAAACCTCTCGTCCCATCCAATTTTTTCTGAAATTGGCTTAAACCGATACACAAACAATAAGCCCATCATAGAAGCACTAAAAAGTCTCTATCAAAGTAACCCAAAATTTTATGCGGTAACTCTTGGATCTAAAGGCGTTTATTGGATCGACAATGGAGATATTTTTCATTGTGACTCACCTCTCGTCGAAGTAAAAGAAACGAATGGCGCTGGAGATGTTTTTCATGGCGCTTTTGCTCATTTCATTACTACTAAACCCATACAAGAGGCAATCGAACTTGCAACAGCCACAGCATCCCTAAAGTGCACAATGATTGGCGGCATTAATAATCTGCCCAACTCTAAAGA
>JGI26112J46591_1000144_pt1 | contig 15691 bp, 17 predicted proteins | sample AOAMet1_08_M0_20_2_FD_46591 | JGI IMG/M metagenome (IMG submission 46591)
TTTCTCTACTTTCTCTACTTTCTCTACTTTCTCTACTTTCTCTACTTTCTCTACTTTCTCTACTTTCTTAATTTCTTCAATTTTGACTTTATTGGATTCCTTTGTTTTCTTTTTATAAATTTCTTCTTTAGTTAAGATTTTTATTTTTTTTTTTAATTCAATACTTTCAATTGAACATAGTTTCATTAAGCAGATTTCAGTTAAAAGCCGTTGATTTTTACTGTTTTTGTATCTGTAGCTACAATCCTCAGTCAAATTAATTGCATTTAATATAAAACTTGAATCTTTAATTTTAGCTTGATCAATATATTTAGTTTTTAAATTTTCATTTTGTTCTAGAAGAACTTGGCTCACGCTGTTTTTAGATATTAATAAATCTCTAAAGTGAAGGCATAACCCATCAATGAAATGTTGACCATTAAAACCTTGTTCAATTACTTTGTTGAACAACAATAGACAATTAGTAATGTCATTTTTAATAATTAATTCAAATGTTTCAAAATAGACATCGTGATCTAAAATATTTAAATTTTTATAAGCTAATTCTTTAGTGATATTTCCATTTGTAAAATTTACTAATCTGTCAAAAATTGATAGAGCATCTCTTAAAGCACCATCACTTTTATTTGCAACTAAAAAAAGAGATTCATCATCAAATGAAATATTTTCTTTTTTTGCAATTTTTTCTAAATGACTTTTAATATCTGTAACACTAATTTTTTTAAAATCATAAATTTGACAACGTGATAAAATAGTTGGTATGACTTTGTGTTTTTCAGTTGTTGCTAATATGAATATTGCATATTTAGGAGGTTCCTCTAATGTTTTTAAAAAAGCATTAAAAGCTTGTCCTGAAAGCATGTGAACCTCATCAATGATATAAACCTTATAATTTCCAGTTTGCGGAGGTATTCTTACTTGATCTATTAAATTCCTAATGTCATCCACTCCATTGTTTGATGCTGCATCTAATTCAAATATATTGTATGAAAAATCACTGGATTTATTATCGTCGTTAATTTGTTTAGCGAGTATCCTTGCACAAGTAGTTTTACCAACTCCTCTTGGTCCACAGAACAACATTGCCTGCGGAAGCTGATTGTTTTGAATAGCATTTTCAAGAGTTTTAGTTATAGACTTTTGACCCACAACGGTTTCGAAAGTATTAGGTCTATATTTTAAAGCTGATACAACGTAATTTTCCATCTATACAAATATATAAATACACTAATAATATTATAATTTTTAAAACTTTAATAATTTTTTTTTATCAACATAATTTTAATCTACTTTTGCTGTAAGCAGGCCTTCTTATCGCTTTTATTTGTAAAAGAGGAAAGTCCGGACACCAAAGAGCATTATAGCGGGTAACACCCGTCACTATTTATAATAGAGGACAAGTGCAACAGAAAGTATGTACAGTTAGGCTGTAGTGAAACCAGGTAAACTCTATAAGGTGAAACGTCACGTATACCAACGCTTGAGAGCTGCTCGCTCAATGTTGGAGGGTGGGCGGTTTGAACAAAATAGTAATATTTTGTCTAGATAAATGATAAGACAAGACAGAATCCGGCTTATGGCCTGCTTTTTTATTTTAAATAACTTATGCTATTAGGACCCTCATTAAATATTAAGTCCATAATACTTAAATCATTTAAAAAACCATTTTTATTTGAAAAAACTTGTCTATATCTTATATTTTCTGAACTAGTATATCTTTTGTTTTCTATATTTTTTCTTAAATCTAAACTGTTTTCGTACCGAATATTATAGCCTTTTGATAACTCTGATTTTATTTCAATTTCTATCCACTCAAAAATTAAATTAATAATATCAAAATTGAATTTTGTGAGGTCGGTATACTTTTTTAGATATATTTTCTCTAAAGAATCTTTATAAAATTCAAAAAAAGGAGACGAACTGTAAGCTGATTGTATTGATCTCCAATGATTTTTTTGCCATGCAATTGTATTATCAATTTTAGCTTCGAGCATTGAAAACTTAATTTTAGAATGTTTTACAGGAACGGTTAATTTTTGAAGCCCATTTGCTGAGTGAATAAATGTTCTATTTCTGTAAGTCTGTTTAATATAATTTTGATGGACGTCCCATAAAATAGTAGAATTGATTATTTGTTTCCAACATGAAATTGGGCCAAAATAGGGTGGAACCATTATTTTTTGAACCATTGCGATTTCATTATTTTCTTCTTTTTTTTATTTCGGAATAGATTAAAACAATTAAGACACCAAATAAAAAATACCACCTATATGATTTTGGTTCACCCTCAAGATTTATTGTAGTAAAAACTCTATCCCAACGAACTTTCCAATTTTTAAATCCATCATTTATACCTTCAATACTAAACCAAATAAATACTGGTTTTCCAACTATGTGGTCCTCAGGTACAAACCCCCAACTTCTACTGTCTTCAGATCTATATCTATTATCTCCCATCATCCAGTAATAATCTTGTTTAAAAGTGTAGTTATTAGTCTCGATATTATTAATACTAATTATTCCGTTTTGGTCAAGTATTAATTCGTTTTTTTCATACTCTCTAATAATTTTTTTATAAATAGGGAGGTTGTTTTTATTTAATTCAACAGTTTTGTTTTTTGCTGGGATTATTATTGGTCCAAAATTATCTTCATTCCAGTTAAATCTTACATCGTTTGGAAAAAATGATGTATTGTAAGATTTTATTTCATTGAAAGTTCTTTTTAAACTATCTAATAATTTAGATTTTGATATTAAATCTACTTGCTTTTTAGTAAGAAAAAGATCACTTCTTTTGTCAGTAATTTCGGTCATTGAAATTCTTGAATTAAGCCTAACATCATATGGAATTCCTTTTGATTTAGTTAGTACTATGAAATTATCAGGACTGTTGTCTATAACCTGTAATAAATACGGTCTTATTTGTTGAAATTTGTATTGATTTATGTCCTGAATTTTAAATTTTCTTTGAATATCAGAAACTCCCAACTTTATTAAGTTTGATGCTGATACTCCTTTGGAATTATATGCACTGTATTTGAATATTGGTTTAGCTCTATATGGCATAATACTTTCTTCACCGTTTATATGTATTATTCCATTTATTATTTCAAGAGTATCAGATGGAATTCCTACACATCTTTTTACATAATTTGATTTTTTATCAATTGGTTTTTTGACTCCTTTTTCACGAACAAAAAATTTTCTTACTGTATCTGCAGGCCAGCTGAACGACACTATCTCATTTCTTTTAATTTTTTGAAACCCAGGTAATCTAAAATATGGTATTTGAGGTTTATTTAAATATGATCTAATTCCAGTACCAATTATAGTGTCATGAACCATTGGAAACGATACTGCTGTTTGTGGAGCTCTAGCTCCGTAATGAAACTTACTAACAAAAAGAAAATCACCAATTAAAATAGATTTCTCCAAAGATCCAGTTGGTACAATAAATGGTTGGATGAAATATGTATGAACTAAAGTTGCTAAAATTACAGCAAATATAATCGAGCTAAGCCACTCTCCAAATGCAGTTTTTGGATTTAAATCTCTATCAATTATGTACTTAGGTTTAGATGAATAATTAATTAAGTATAAGAAAAAACCAAAGGAAGCTAATGTAGCAATCGTATCTATTGTTGAATTTTTTCCAAAGCTTCTAGCTGTTTCAACCCATATTACTGGAAAAATCAATAAATTAATTATGGGTAAGAATAATAAAATTACCCACCAGGAAGGTCTTTTTATTATTTTCATTAAAATGAAAGCATTAAATAATGGAATAAAAGCATAGAATCCTTTAAATCCTGATTTTATATACAGTTTCCACGTACCCAGTCCATGGATTAATTGAACTACTACAAAAAATAATAACCATTCAAAAATTGTCATATTTAAAATTTAAAGTTTGAATCTTTTATAACATCACTCATATTAAATACACCTTTTTTATTTAATATCCATTCTGCTGCTATAACAGCACCTAATGCAAATCCTTTTCTGTTGTGAGCAGTGTGCTTAATTTCTATTGAATCAATTTCAGAATAATACTTTACAGTATGAGTTCCAGGGATATTATCTTCTCTTTTAGATATCATTTGTATAGCATCTTTTTTGTTTTTATCAAACGACCATTCTGAATATTTTGAGTTAATTATGGTTTGATCTGCCAAAGTAATAGCTGTTCCACTTGGTTTGTCTAGTTTTTGCTTATGATGAACTTCTTCAATATTAATATTATAATCTTTGTAATTACCAACAAGAGTCGCAAGCTTTTTATTAAGTTCAAAAAATAAGTTTACACCAAGACTGAAGTTTGACGAGTACATGAAACTTGTGTTTGTTTTTTTTGAATATTTAACAATTTCATTATAGTTTTCTAACCATCCTGTAGTGCCACTTACAATTGGAACCGAACTATCAAGTGATAGCTTTATATTTTTAATTGCTGAATCAGGTGTACTAAAGTTTATTGCTACATCAGTGTTTGTCAGTTTATCAACTAAATCCTCTTTATCAATAATTTTGGAAATAGAATGACCTCTTTCTAAAGAAATTTTTTCAATTTCTTTACCCATTTTCCCATATCCAAGCAATGCTATTTTCATTTTTAAAAATTCAAATTTAATGATAATCCAATCGATTCGAAAGTTAACTCATCACCATGATTTAAATAAGGTTTTAAAGTCAAAGTTTCATTAACGTTATATTGTTTTAGATGAGAATCTATGTTGGCATCTAATATATTTAAAATATAAAAACCAACAATAAATACCATTGAAAGATCTCTGTTTTTTTTATGAAAATCAGCACCATCAAGTAGTCTATTATCATCAATTATTAAATCTTGATAGGGATCGTTCTTATAACCAGCTTTTCTGCTTTTGTAAGCATTTCTATAATCCCAATATTTTTTTTGATTAAAATCATAAGAATAAATGGATGTCCCAATAGCTGCATAAACAATTGGAATTTTCCAATATTTCTTGTTATACCTTGACCCAAACCAGGAAAAACAGCAGAGTAAAACGCAGCTTTTGATGGAGCAGATGGATCTAACTCATCAAAAACTATTTCTTTTTCTTGAGAGATAGCAGATATTGAGATTAAAGTTATTATAAATGATGTGAAGAATCTATTTATCACTTGTAAGCTTCTTTATTATTTTATTATATTCTTCAATGTTATTAAAAGAAATCAAAACCGAACCCTTATTTTTTGTTTTTAACGAGACTTTAACCCCCATTTTTAATTTTTGAGTCATCCTTTTAATATCATTTTCAAAAAAGTCTGTATTTATTACTTTTTTTATCTTTTTTGAAGATGATTCATTATTGGAAATTAGTTTTTCAGTTTGTCTAACTGAAAGAGACTCAGATAAAATCTTTTTATAGTATTTTAATTGTTTTTCTTTTTCTTCAATTGAAACGAGTGTTCTTCCATGACCCATAGAAATGAAACCATCTCTAATTCCTGTTTGAATTATTGGATCCAATTTTAAAAGACGTAAATAATTTGAAATGGTAGATCTTTTTTTACCAACCCTGACACTCATTTGGTCTTGGGTTAACATTATTTCATCAATAAGTCTTTGGTAACATAAAGCAATTTCTATTGGGTCTAAATTCTCTCTTTGTATATTTTCAACTAAAGCCATTTCTAATGATTGTTGATCATTAGCAATTCTGATATACGCAGGAATAGATTTTATTTTTAAAAATGAAATTGCTCTAAACCTTCTTTCTCCAGAAATAATTTGATAGGATTTAAATCCAGTTTTTCTAACAGTTATTGGTTGTATTATTCCTAATTGTTCAATTGAATTAGCTAATTCAGATATTTTATCTTTTTCAAAATTTGTTCTCGGTTGAAATGGGTTAATTTTAATTTGATCAATGGGTAATTCAATAATATTCCCAATTAATTTATCTGCATTTGAATCTTGTGCTGAATTAATATCATTTTCCTGATTTTCAAGTAGAGCTGAAAGTCCTCTACCAAGAGATTGTTTTTTATATGCTTTAGCCATTTTTATTATTGTTAATTAATTCATGGGCGAGTTTGATATAGTTTTTTGCTCCCTTACTAGTTGAATCGTAGTCGATTATGTTTTTTCCATAACTTGGAGCTTCTCCAAGTGTTACATTTCTTTGAATTATAGTTTTAAAAACCATATTGTGAAAGTGTTTTCTTACTTCTTCCACAACTTGATTTGAAAGTCTTAACCTTGAATCATACATAGTTAAGAGAAGACCTTCAATATTCAAATTCGGATTGTGAATCTTTTGAATACTTTTAATAGTATTTAATAATTTACCTAATCCCTCTAAAGCAAAATATTCACATTGAATAGGGATTATCACGGAGTTTGATGCTGTTAATGCGTTTAAAGTTATTAATCCAAGAGAAGGTGCACAGTCAATAATTATATAATCATAATCATCTTTAATTTTATTTAATGCTTTTTTTAACATAAACTCCCTGTCAGGATGATTAACTAGTTCAAGTTCAATAGCAACTAAATCAATATTTGAAGGTATGATGTCTAAATTTGGAGTATTAGATTTTAATATTATATTTTCTGCTTTTTCGGTATGTTCAAGTAGCTGATAAGAAGAGTATTTATTTTTTTTTAAATCAATTCCAATTCCTGAAGTTGCATTTGCTTGTGGATCAAGATCTATTAAAAGAACTTTTTGCTCTAAGATTCCTAAGCAGGCAGAGAGATTAAGAGCTGTAGTTGTCTTACCAACTCCACCTTTTTGATTGGAAACTGAAATGATTTTACCCATCAATATATATTTATTCTAAAAATACAATTTTTTGAAATTTAAATATAGATCTAACAGGGGTTTTTGTTAACTAGTTTTTAATACTGTCCTTGAACTCAATTATGTAGATTTCTTCATCTTTCTTTTTCATAAAAAACTTTTCTCTTGCAAAAGCTTCATAGTTATCAGGATCTTTTAAATCGTCTATCAATTTTTGATCATTTTCAATTTCTTTTTTTAATTTTTCTTTCTTGATAACTAAATCATTAATTTCTGAATTAAGAGTGCTATGAAATAGATAGGAGTTTGTATCAATAAATAGCATCCAAATAAAAAAGAACAAACTAACAACTATGTAAAAATTTGTAAAAATTTTAAAATATCGATTTGATTTTAATTTTTTTATAAAAATTTTAAATGAATTCATTTATCAAATTTATTATTTCGTTGATTGATTTTTGATTACTATTTATAACNGTATTTGCTTTTTTTCTAGAGGGATAAATAAATTTTTTATACATTGGTTCACACATTTCATTAAATCTATTTATGACCTCTTNTTCTGTCCTTCCTCTTTCTTTTATATCTCGTTTTATTCTTCGTTTAAGCCTAGTTTGAGAATCTAAATTTAAAAATAATCCAAAATCAATAAGATTTATTAATTCGTCATTGCAAAAAATATGAAGTCCCTCCAAAATAATTATTCTTTTTGGTTTTAAAAGTTTATTTTTTTTTAATCTTTTATGACTCTTATAAGAATAAATAGGTTCTTTTATGCTCTTGTTTTTTATTAGTTCATTTAAGTGCTTAATCAGTAGTGTAAAGTCTATGGAATTTGGATGGTCAAAATTAATTACAGCCCTTTTATTAAAACTTAGTTTAGAATGATCTTTATAATATGAGTCCGTATTAATTTTGATAACACCTTTATCTTTATAAAACTCTTTAATTTTTTGAGAAATTGTTGATTTTCCAGAACATGTTCCACCACAAATTCCAATAATAATAACTTTATTATCTTCAAACTTCATCAACTTCTTTTTCAGTTACTAGTTTTTNAGTTTTGTTTCCCCAACTGTTTAAGATGTAATTCATTATTTCAGCAATTTCCTGATTATCTAGNCCCATTTTTTCCATATTTAAGTTGTAATCAACACCATTTACAACAATTGGCCCTGAAAGTCCATATTTAATTGCTTTTATTGATTCTAAGCGTTTGTTTAATAAATAATCTGCATTAGCTAATGGTGGATATGCTCCTTTAACTCCTTTTCCGTCAGTCATGTGACATCTCATACAAAAATCCTCATACAATTCTTTGCCAATTGAATGGTTATTATTTTCAGATAATTTTAAACTATTTTTTTTTTTTGAAGGTACTATTTTGTAGACTCCTTTGTTTTCGATTGAAACATAAATATAACCATCAGGACCTTGTTTTACATCTCTTGGTCGACCAAGTTTATCACCTATTTTTGATCTGCTAATAACTTTGTTGTCTTTTAAACCAAGTCGCTCAACATATTTAAATACNAATGCACCTGCNAATAAACTTCCTTTCCAGTTTGGGTATATTTCACTGGAAATAAACTCGAACGAACTTGGTGCTATTGATGGTAGCCAATAATATAACGGTTGTTCCATATTTGGAAGACTTTTATCTTTAGTTATTGTTGTTCCACTGTAATTTATTCCATATGTAATTTTGGGCCACCCATAATTCTTTCCTTTTTTTATTATATTAATTTCATCTCCTCCTCTTGGGCCATGTTCATTTGTCCAAATCTCACCAGTCTCAGGATGTTTAAATATGCCCTGAGGGTTTCGGTGACCATATGAATAAATAGCTTTTTTTGCATTTTCTTCTTTATAAAATGGATTGTCAGTAGGAATTGTTCCGTCATCTTTTATTCTGTAAATTTTTCCTCCATCAATTGTGATATCTTGTGGGTTTACATTTCTATTTCCCCTATCTCCAATTGAAAAATAGAGATAATTTTTATTATCAAAAACCATTCTTCCTCCAAAATGTTGACCTTTTTTGGTATTAGGTGATCCTTTGTAAAGTACTTCTAAATCTACTAATGAATTATCGATTAGTTTCGCTCTAGCTATAGTAGTATTTCCACCTTTTCCTTTGACCTCTTCAGATGAATAAGATAAATAGAGCCATTTATTTTCTTTAAAATCCGGATGAATAGCTAAATCTAAAAGTCCACCTTGTCCTCTAAAGTATATTTCAGGTAGACCTTGTATTTCTGTTTTTACTCCGTTTTTGTACTGATAAATAGACCCAGACTTCACTGATGCAAGTATAGAGTTATCATCTAAAAATTCAATTCCCCAAATTATATTTTCATCTTCAAAAACCAATTCCATTTCATAGTTATCCTCATTAGTTATTATTGAGTTTTTGTCTTCTTGATCTAAAGGTTTTAAATCCTGTGCGCACGAATAGTTAAGTATAAAGATTGCTAATAGTATACTGATTGAAAATTTATTTTTCATATTTAATTTATTTTAATTAATTGCCTCCACTTTCAGCTAATATTTGAAGTAAATCTAAAAATAAATTAATAATATCTAAATATAGATTTACTGCGATTTTTATTGCAGTTGACCACGATTCATCTCCAGCATTCATTTGTTTTTCTAACATATCAAAATCGTACAACAAGTAGCCTGTAAAAATTAGTACACCAAAATAGGCTCTTAAAAGCGAATATTTTTTAGATTTAAAAATAAATATATTTAAAACTCCCATCACAATAAGAACTATCAACGCAATAAACAAGAATCCTTCAAAAATACTAAAATCAAAAGATGAAGTAAACACTATTGATGCGGTTGCAAGAACAGCTATTGTAGTACCCATCATTGCTTGAAAAACTACATTTTGCCATTCTTGATGATAATTATCTTTTTTAAAACTGTTTGATGATATTATTTTATCTATTATTAAGTTATATTTTTCAGATTCTGAGTCAAATAGTTCAGTTGGATTAGATTTTTCATAGAACATTGTTTTTTTTTCATCTTCTTGGCCCCAAAATTTCTCAGAAAAAGTTTTTTTATCAGTAACAACTGTTTTGCTTAATAAACCAAATTGTTTTTTATATTTTCTCATCTTAAAATTTTCACCTAAAGCTGATACTGTTGGTCCAATACTCCAACCTATAAATCCTGAAAATATTGCAACTAGAATTAGATTTAATGGATATACATTATCATAATACATTATAGCAAATAAGAATATAAAAGTTCCTACAATATTAATTATTGCTTCAGAAGTTGTCTCATAAGCTTTATTAATTCTGGCAAAAAGAGTAGTTATTACTAGCATAACTCCTACAATTAAAAAGGTTTTGGCAAATAAAATATCGTACATAATTTGAATTTGTCTAAGTTAAAAAAAAAGTCGGGATGACAGGATTTGAACCTGCGACCCCACGCCCCCCAGGCGTGTACGCTACCAGACTGCGCTACATCCCGTATTTTTTTCAAGATAATTTTTTTAAATTAATATCTCAGCTTTTAATTTATATTATATTAAATTGTATACTATGAAAAATATATTGTTTTTTTTAATTTTCTTTCAATCATTATCATTTGATTTACAAGTGAATAATGTTGAATATAACAACCCGTTAGAGAAAAAAAAACGTGTGTTGATTTTTACTAAAAATGGCTTGTCGGTTGATGGTAAAAAAGGATATGTTCATAAAAATATTGCTAATAGTATAAAAGCTTTGGGAGAAATTTGTGAAGCTGAAAATATTGATTTTGATAGCAGTGAAGATTCTTCGCTGTTTAACCAATTAACATTATCAAAATATGATGCTATTATTTTTTCAAATTCAAATAATGAGGTGTTTGATAATGATGAACAAAAAATAGCTTTTCAAAATTTTATAAAAAAAGGAGGAGGGTTTATGGCTATTCATTCTGCTAGTGCTGTAGAAAGGGATTGGCCATGGTATTGGTCACTGGTTGGTGGTAAATTTGTAAGACATGCACCTTATCAGGAATTTGATGCTGTAGTTGTAAATAAAAAACATTCTTCAACTTATTTTTTAGATAAAGTTTGGAAAGTAAAAGATGAATGTTATTTTTTCAATAATTTAAATCCTAAAATAAATGTATTGTTGGCTTCTGATTTAGGAACTATAGAGGATGATAAAAAAGTAGAATATCCAAATGATATTTTCGGAAATTATTTTCCACTTTGCTGGTCAAATGAATTTGAAGGAGCAAGACAATGGTATACAGCTTTAGGACACGATGCTGCAACTTACGATGACCCTACTTTTAGAAAACATTTAAAAGGAGGAATGCTATGGGTTCTTAATCTTGATTAAATAATTAATCATAATCAATAATTTTTTTAATATTGAATGTAATATGAAAAGAAGAAATTTTATAAAAAAAGTGTCAGCTACAAGTACAATAACATTTTTAGCTCCATCGATATTACCCTCTGGAGTTTATGGCAGAACTAAGGCTAATAATAAAATAAATATTGGGCAAATTGGTTGTGGGCGTATAGCTCGATTTCACGATATGCCTGGTATTATGCAATATGATAATGCTCGGCTTATCGCAGTTTGTGATGTGGATATAAATCGTATGAAAGATGCTAAAAAATTAGTAGAAAATTATTATTACAACAAAACGGGCAGTAACAATGCTGTAGATGTAAAAATGTATAATGATTATAAAGAATTATTGCAAAATAGAGATATTGATGCTGTTGTTATTAGTACNCCTGATCATTGGCATGCTCAACCTGCAATTGAAGCTGCTTTNGCAGGTAAAGATATTTATTTACAAAAACCAACATCTCTAACTGTTGAAGAAGGACGTATTTTAAGTGATATTATTCAAAAAAAAGGTACTATTTTACAGGTAGGTACACAACAACGTTCCATGTCTCAATTTAGGATTGCCGCCGAATTAGTGCGTAATGGAAGAATAGGGAAATTACACACAGTTAAAATAGGTTTGCCAGGTGATCCGTCAGGGCCCGAAACCATTAAAATGGAAGTGCCTTCAAATCTGAATTATGACATGTGGTTAGGACAAACTCCACTAATGGATTATACAGAAACTGGAGTACATCCCAAAAAAGGTTATAGTAGACCTGGCTGGCTTCGTATTGAACAATTTGGTGCAGGAATGATTTCNGGTTGGGGGCAACATCATTATGATTCTGCTGCTTGGGGAATGGATACTGAACTAATAGGTCCAGTTTCAGTNGAGGCAATAGCAGAATTTCCAAAATCTGGACTTTGGAATGTTCATGGTGATTTCATGTCAAGAGCTCAATATGAAAATGGCGTTACCATGTATACTAGTAGTGGAGGATACACTAACGGTATTAAATATATTGGTACAGATGGTTGGATCTTTGTTTCTAGAGGATCATATACAGCTTCAGCTTCTGACCCTGTAGCTACAAATAAGAATTCAAAAGCTCTTGATGCAAGTGATCCAAAAATATTATCCTCTGTAATTGGTCCTGATGAAATACAATTATATAAGAGTTATGAACATCATGGTAATTGGTTAGATTGTATAAAAACCAAAACACCTCCAATATCAACAGTAGAAATGGGTCATAGAGCTTGTTCTATTTGTTTAATTACGCATATTTCAATGAAATTGAACCGTAAGTTGAACTGGAATCCTAAAACAGAAAAGTTTATTAATGACGTAGAAGCAAACAAAATGTTAGCACGTTCGCAAAGAAAGCCTTTTGGGGTTGATTATATTAAAAATTTTTAAAAATTGCAGTTTATTAAGAATATGTAAGGACTGTTGTTAGAATTTATAAAAAAGCAATAAAAAAACCTCTTCAGTTGAAGAGGTTTTTTTGTCGGGGTGGCAGGATTCGAACCTGCGACCTCCGCGTCCCAAACGCGGCGCGATAACCGGGCTACGCTACACCCCGTAAGCCGGCAGCAAATATAGTATTATTTCAAAAATCATCAAATAATACTGTATAATAATGAATATTATTTTTGATGATAACTTTTTACAGTTTTTTGTTTAGCAAATGATCAAATATTTTAAATTTACTTTTTAAAATAAAGATATGTCTACAGAAAGAATTAAAAACTTAATTATAGGCTCTGGTCCAGCAGGTTACACTGCAGCTATTTATGCTTCAAGAGCTGATTTGAAACCAGTTTTATATACAGGTATGGAGCCTGGCGGACAATTAACTACTACAACCGAAGTTGATAATTTTCCTGGTTATCCAGATGGAGTGGATGGTCCTACTATGATGGTTGAGTTACAAAAGCAAGCAGAAAGATTTGGAACGGATGTTAGAATTGGTTTAGTAACAGAAGTGATTTTTAGTGAAAAAATAGGTGGAATTCATAAAGTAACTGTAGATAATAATATTGAAATTGAGGCAGAAAGTGTGATTATTTCAACAGGTGCAACTGCAAAGTATTTGGGTATTCCATCAGAACAAAGATTAAGAGGAGGAGGAGTTTCTGCGTGTGCTGTATGTGACGGATTTTTTTANAAAGGAGAAGATGTTGCAATTGTTGGAGGTGGAGATACTGCAGCTGAAGAAGCAACTTATTTAGCCAATATATGCTCAAAAGTAACTATGATTGTAAGAAAAGGCGAAATGAGAGCCTCTAAGGCAATGCAACATAGAGTAGAATCGAGAAAAAATATTGATGTTAAGTATTATTCTGAAATTAAAGAAGTTTTAGGCAAAGACGTTGTTGAAGGTGTTAGTATTATAAATAACCAAACTCAAGAAATTACTAATGTTTCTGTAACAGGTCTTTTTATAGCTATAGGTCATAAACCCAATACAGATATTTTTAAAGGTCAGTTAGATATGGATGACTCAGGGTATGTTATAACAAAAGGAAAGTCAACACATACAAATAGACCAGGAGTTTTTGCTTCTGGTGATGTTCAAGATAAAGATTATAGACAAGCTGTTACAGCCGCAGGTACAGGATGCATGGCTGCATTAGATGCTGAAAGATATTTAGCAAGTCTTGATTAAGGATAATTTTTAATTAGTATATTTATACTAAACTATTAAAATGCAAATGCTAACTCTATTTATAAAAAATCAATTGTCTTTTTTTTGGCTCCCTTCTGCATGGATATGTGGAGTTAGAGTAGACTCAGAAGAAAGTAATAAATGTTCTGTCAGAGTAAAACTTGGTTTTTTTAACAAGAATCCATTTAAATCTCTTTTTTGGGCTGTACAAGGTATGGCTGCTGAAATGCCAGGAGGGTTATTGCTTCAGAATAAAATTAAAAGTAGTGGTCAAAATATAGCTATGCTTTTAGTTGGGTCATCTTCAAAGTTCACTAAAAAAGCTGTAGGAAAAATATTATTTACATTTGAACAAGGTGAGTTGTTAGATGAATTGGTCAATCAAGCCGTAAAGACAAAAGAAGCTCAAACAATTACTATTAAAACCAATGGAGTGGATGAAAAAGGTGATGTTGTTTCTGAGTTTTCATTTAATTGGAGTATAAAACTTCGATCAAAAAAATAACTATTAACATTTTGTTTGCATTTTAACTTAGATATTATAATTATATTAATTAAAAATCAATAATATGTCTAGGACCATTTATAAATACACAGTTGAAGTTTTAAAAAAAGTTAGTTTTAATCCTAAACTATTTAAAAGAGAACTAGAGAAAGCATCAAAAAAACTTTTACCACACGAATATACTGAGTTAATGATTTGGGCTAAGAATTTTAAATTTCAGAACCCTCATCTTTACTACGTTGAAGTTTAAAGTTTAGGATCTATAATTTTAACATCCGTAAAAGATTGAATTTTTTTAAATGAATTTTTAAGTGATAAAAACACTTCTTCCAAAATGTGTTTTTTTAAGTTATTACTTTTATATACAATACTAATTTCTCTGGCGGGTTCTGGAGACTTAAATTTGTAAACTTTGTCTTTATGTTTTTCTGAAAGGTTTAAGAAATTTAAGAAAGGTATAAAAGCAATTCCATTTCCATTAATTGACAAGTTTATTAGTGTTTCTAAGTTATTGTTTTTAAACTTTTCATTGTAAATGCTTGATGGTAAAACATCATCAACTATATTTCGAAATTCGTTTTCTTTTTCAGGAATTAATATGTCTTTTGAATCAATTTTACTTAGATCAATTTTAGTTGATTCATCTTTTTTAAAATTTTCTGGAATTACCATTAATAATGGTTCATAATAAAGTGGTCTGACAGCTAAATTAGAATTATTTAAGGGAGTTATTCCAATAACAAAATCAAGTTCGTTATTGTTTAATAAGTTATAGAGAAACTTGCTTTTATTCGTTTTGTATTTAATGTTTATATCTGGAAATTTTTCTAATAAATCTTTTGTGAAAACTGGAAGTATTGTGGATTCTAATGTAGAACTTATTCCTATGTTTAAATTTCCAATTATTTTATTTTTTTGATAATTTATTAAATCTTTAACTTTCAAAGATTCACTAACAATAATCTGAAACTGTTTAATTAATTTTTCTCCAATTTCAGTTGTTTCAATTGGTTTTTTTGATCTATCAAATATTTTAGTATTTAATTTTTTCTCTAGCTTTTGTACTTGCATACTTAAAGAGGGTTGAGATACTAAAGATTTTTCTGCTGCAGTTGTAAAATTTTTGTATTTGTAAAGCGCAAGAACATATTTGAGTTGATTTATTGTCATATCAGTATTTGTTATAAAAATATGAATTTACATAAGAAATACCTATTGAATTATTTCAATCTTAAAACGAACATTGTCAAGTGGCCATTCTCTTTTGTCTGTTTCTAAATTTGAAATTTTATCAACAACTTCCATTCCTTTAATTACTTTTCCAAAAGCTGTATAGTTTTTGTCAAGATGATAAGCTCCATCTTTTTTCTTAACTAT